>JAESGT010000163.1_pt1 | contig 10711 bp, 10 predicted proteins | sample 9266261 | NCBI WGS metagenome assembly JAESGT01 (sample SAMN15741584, study PRJNA653494) | algae metagenome | isolation source: Pelatocladus maniniholoensis HA4357-MV3 and co-occurring heterotrophs from... | place: USA: Maniniholo cave near Haena, Hawaii | collected 2009-07-28 | reverse complement strand
TATCGTTGCAAACATTCCAACAGTGCTAATATATCTGGCATGGGCTTTCTGTAGCGATTGAGTTGTAGTTGTGGTAAACAATAACTCTACTACGGAAAGCCCTCTTTATTTTGGCGAAGGTATTGAACTAAAGTCCTTACTACGAACCTTTAATTATTTACGCCGTTCTACTTAATATCAAAATCAAAGTATCGATTATTGATAAAACTGTTTTTAACATTATGTAGTAAAATAACAAACCACTCATTCCAAAATTCCATGCCATGAACTGGTCTATTTTGTCTCCTGGACGATGGGTGCAGATAACACGAGTGCTGACAGTTTGTCTGTGTTTGTTGTTAGTCGTAGGTTGTGGTACTACTTCCCAAACAAACACATTAGTATCTGGTAATGGTCGCATTACTGTTGGTACAACACTAAAACCGCGTACTCTCGATCCATCTGATGCCTATGAATTAGCATCACTATCGTTGGTATATAACATAAGCGATCGCCTCTACACCTATGAACCAGGAAACACAGAAATTAAACCACAGCTAGCTACCGCCTTCCCAAAAGTGAGTCCAGATGGTTTGACTTATACTATCCCTCTACGTCAAGGAGTAGTATTTCACGATGGAACTCCCTTTAATGCCGAAGCAATGGCTTTTACTATACGCCGTTTTATTGAAAATAAGGGTAAACCTGCTTTCTTGCTGGGAGATGTCGTAGAGTCAGCCAAAGCTACAAGCGAATATGAATTAACAATCAAGCTGAAAAAGCCATTTGCAGCCTTCCCGTCATTGCTGGCGTTTGCTGGTGTTTGTCCGCTATCGCCAAAAGCTTACGAAATTGGCGAAGGAAAATTTACCCCAAATATTTTTGTTGGGACTGGGCCTTACAAATTAACAAAATTTGGCCCTGATTCATTGCAGTTTGATGTATTTGACAAATATTGGGGAGAAAAACCCTTAAATCAAGGTATTAATGTCCAAATTTTTAGCAGTGGAGTGAATTTATATAACGCCTTTCGTAAAAAAGCTGTGGATGTAGCTGGCTTAAGTATGGACCCAGATCAAGTTCGTAGCTTGGAAGCAAGTGCAAAAAAAGGCGTTTGGCAAGCGATTCCTAATGAAGGTAATGTAGTCAGTTATCTAGCTGTTAACCGTAATCAAAAGCCAGTAGACAACCCAGCAGTTAGAAGTGCGATCGCTGCCATGGTTAATCGTCCATTAATATATGAACGAGTATTGTACGACCAAGCAGAAGCACTTTATAGTTTGATCCCAAAAGCATTCAATGATTATCAACCTGTTTTCCAAGAGCAATATGGTGATGGAAATATCCAAAAAGCTAAAGAATTGCTCACCAAAGCAGGCTTTTCTAAAGATAATCCAGCCAAAGTCGAACTTTGGTATCCTTCTGGTTCTCCTACTCGGAGTTTAGCAGCAATAGTCATCAAAGCTCTTGCGAAAAAAACAATGGATGATCTACTGCAATTTGAAATACATACTGTAGAGGCTACCACTGCTTTTAAAAACATTTCTCAAGGCTTATATCCAACATTTTTACTAGATTGGTATCCTGATTTTTTGGACGCAGATAATTATATTCAGCCATTTTTATCTTGTGACAAAGGTTCACTAGAAAAGGGATGTGAAGACGGGGGAAGTCAATCTCAGGGTTCTTTTTACTATAATCCACAGATGAATCAACTGATTGACAAACAACGACAAGAACAAAACCCCGAAGTACGTAAGCAAATTTTTGCAGAAATTCAAAATATATTGGCGCGAGACATACCTTACGTTCCTTTATGGCAAAGTAAAGATTATGTCTTTGCTCAAACTGGTATGAGTGGTGTCCAACTAGACCCTACTCAAATTTTGATATACAAAAATATCAAAAAATAGTCAAGAGTCAATGACTCTTGACCCTTGATTCTTGACCCTTGATTCTTGACCCTTGATTCTTGACTAAATCATGTCCCGTTCTAAAGCTTTAACATATTACATAACTACTCGTTTATTGTTAGCTCCGCTTCAGTTGTTGACAATTATCACAATTGTATTTCTTTTACTCAGAGCAACACCTGGAGATCCTGTTGATGCAATTTTGGGTGCGCGTGCGCCAGAAAGTGTCAAGGAAGAAATGCGAAAACAGCTAGGTTTAAATTTACCTTTGTGGTTACAGTACTTGAAGTATATCGGCGACTTACTGCGCTTTGATATGGGTAAATCTATTTCCAGTCGCGGACAACAAGTCTGGGATATTATTTGGCAATATTTCCCAGCGACAGCAGAATTAGCAATATATAGTATTGCGATCGCTCTGATTGTTGGTATTGCAGTTGGTGTGATTTCTGCTTCTCGTCCTGGTACATCTTTGGATGTAGGAGGAAGATTATTTGGAATTATTACCTATGCACTGCCCATATTTTGGGCAGGAATGATCTTACAATTAATTTTTGCTGTCCAATTAGATATATTACCTTTAGGAACACGTTATCCTGCAACTCTTCCAGCACCAGATACTATTACAGGTTTATATAGCATTGATAGTCTTTTAAAAGGTAACTTTACGCAATTATTTACTGCTGTGCAATATCTCATTCTTCCTTGTTGTACTTTAGGAATTTTGCTCAGTGGTATTTTTGAACGTATTGTACGTGTCAATTTAAAGCAAACTATGCAAGCAGATTATGTAGAAGCTGCTAGAGCCAGAGGTGTTCCTGAGAATACAATTTTACTTTCTCATGCTTTTAAAAATGCTTTGATCCCAGTCATTACAGTCTTAGGATTAACTTTTGCTTCTCTATTAGGTGGAGCAATTTTGACTGAAGTAACATTTTCTTGGCCAGGATTAGCAAATAGATTATATCAAGGAATTTCAGAACGGGACTATCCGACAGTCCAAGGAATTATGGTATTTTTTGGGGCTATTGTTGTGGGTGCAAGCATTTTGATTGATATTTTAAATGCTTATATAGATCCTAGAATTAGATATTGAATTTTATGAAATAAGAACTAATCAAATTCATCAATTGTTGAAGGTGGATGATCTTCGTTGCGTTCTTGAATATGACGTTCATATAGATTCATTAAAGGAGTAGCACTAATGCCATGAACGATAACAGAAACTACAATAGTAGTGTAAGTAATCCAGGAAATTTTCTCAGCAACTTGACCTTCTAAACCTTTACCAAAGGCGTAAGCAAGATAATATAAAGAACCAACACCACGGATTCCAAACCAACCAATTAACCAACGACTTCCGGGATGTAAGAAGTGACGACGCATAGACGGTGAACGATGACCGATTGTACTGAGCCACACTCCTAAAGGTCGAATTATAAAGAATAAGAATACTATCACTAATAAAGACTGAGTAGCATAATTGAGTATTGGCTGAAATAATAAAATCGAACCTAGTAATAAAATTGTTCCTACTTCTAGTAGCTTTTCCAACCTTTCTATAAATTCCAATTGTGCTAAAGTTTTGTCTTGATTATTGTAACTTCGCTGGAGAACTAATCCCGCTATAAATACTGCTAAAAAACCATAACCATTAACTATTTCTGTGAATGAATAAGTTAATAAAATAGTACTAATAGCAATAAAATCTTCCATTAATTCATCAGGACGGTGATGTTTTTGTACTTTTTTATCAATCCATACTACTGCTTTGGCAACAATAAACCCCATAATAATACCAGCAGTAATAGCCCAGATGACATCAACACTAATCCAAAATTTAAACCAATTATTCCAATTGTGATCTTTTAAAGCGTATAATCCAAAGTAAACGAAAGGAAAAGCTAAAGCATCATTTAATCCACCTTCGGAAGTTAAGCCAAAACGTAATTCATCTTGATCACGTGTATCATTTAGCTGAACTTCGGAAGCTAAAACTGGATCAGTAGGTGCAAGAATTGCTCCTAATAAAATAGCTTCTCCCCAATTCATTCCTAAAAACAATTTGCCTACAATTGCTAGCCCAAATATGGAAATTGGCATTAACAATGTAATCAAACGTGTCGTCAGATTCCAAGATTTCCAACTTATTGGACGAACAATTTTTAAACCACAACCAAAAACAGAAATAATTACTACAAATTCAGCTAGACGTTCTAACAATTCAGCATTAAAAATGTTCTCACGACGTAATTGAATCAGTCCAAATCCGTAAGGACCAAGAAAAATACCAACCACCAGATAAATTAGGGCAAAAGATAGAGGTAAACGTGCAATCCAACCTGAGCCTAGAGTTACAAATAGCAGTAGTAGACCAATAATAAGCAGGTTAATAATATGAATATCTACCATAAAAGCTATCAAATGCAATAATCACTCGCTTTGCAAGCTTACTTGCGATCGCTTCTATATCAAATCATCTCAGGATAGATTTTCAATTATCTCTAGTAATACTCGTTATATACTTAGAGCGATCGCTATTCCCCAACAAGCTGTCGTTAGATCATAGTTTTTATTTTTTATTTATTTATTGTTTATATTTATATGTATACAAAGTAATAGCTTGGCATATAAATTTAGCCAAGCATATGACATCAATAATTATCAGCTGGGAGATGTAATTATTTATTAAGATATCGCCATAAAAGCAGATCATTCTGTTCATCAAGAACAAAATAAATTAGTCCTTTGTAAACAACCAATGACAAATGACTAATGACCAATGACGCTTGACCTGAAATTATGAGTCAATCTTCAAAACCAAGCTTTTTGCAAAACTTAAACAACTCCACTCTACTGCGCTTATTGTTGCTGTTTGCCTGTGGTTGGGCGCTCGTGATATTAATTAGTTACTTTTATAACGTTATTGCCATTTTCACCATAGCTGCCATTATTGCTGCATTGCTAAATTATCCTGTTCAGTGGTTGTCTGGTTATATTCCTCGCGGACTAGCAATTACTATCACCTTCTTGGGCGCTGTTGCTATTTTAATAGCTTTGGTAACTGCTTTGGGATTAGAGGTGTTAAATCAAGGACAGAGTTTAGTTGATCGCATCACTCAAGCGGTGAAGACACAAGACCTACTACCACTGAAAGAATTTATCGGAAATCTGAATTTGGGAAGACTTTTACAAACCCTGCAAACTGGTTTAATATCTGGATTAGGAATTGCTCAAAATATATTCTCTAGCGTTTTTACATTGATTTTTCTCGCCGTTATCAGTCTTTATATGCTAATCGATGGTGAAAAAGTTTGGTTTTATAGTTTACAGCTGATTCCTGCCCAGTCACGCGATCGCTTTGCTACGACTTTTCAACGCAGTTTCTTGGGGTTTTTGCTGGGACAGTTATTGTTAATATTATTCCTATCAATTGCGAGTTTTCTTGTCTTTTTAGTCTTGGGAGTCAACTATGCGTTATTTTTAGCACTCATTATTGGCATTTTAGATGCCATTCCTGGTATTGGTGCAACACTAGGAGTACTCACGATTACTCTATTAGTTTTGGCGTCTCAAGGCTGGACAGTTGCAGTTAAAGTTGTAATTGCTTGCATAATTCTTCAGCAAATTCAAGATAATTTTATTAGTCCCAAAGTTATGGGCAATACTTTGGAAATTAGTCCAGTATTACTGTTTTTAGCTCTATTTATTGGTGAGCGAGTAGCTGGTTTATTGGGCATATTTCTATCGATTCCCATTGCTGGGATGATTGCTGCTTGGTTAAGATCAGAAGAAAAAGCACAGCAAGCTTTACCAGAGCGATCGCAATAATTAATACACGAATATCTTGAAAAGTTATAATGAATCCTTTTAAATTAACTTTTTACTTAATTTACACATTTATTTTTGTTACTTGTATTACTTTCCTCACAGGATTTCAAATCAAACCTGCTATCAGTGCAGAGAATATTTATTTACCTGTCGGGTCTACGAATTTACGTCTATCAGTTAAATCTTTAGAAGTTTTTGCAAAAGAAGGTCGAATTACCAAAGAATTTGAGTTTTTTGCTCAACGACTCAAACCAGACAAATTACAAACCCTTCGCAATTTATTGCAGTATAAATTTAATACTAATCCTGTAGCAGTTTCCAAACTGACCTACTCTCCAATCGGAGAAGAATACATACGCCAATATGGTGTTATTATCAAGACACGAACAGGTAAAAATGGTTTTTATGCCATTCGTTCAGCCTTATTAGTAGCAGCAGCAGACCCAGAAGGATTAACTGGATTAACTTTCATACGTCACTTTCCCACAGATATTCAAATCAGTGTCAAAGATTTTTTAGAATTGTTGGATGAACTCAGTTATATTACAGGCTCTAAACAATCGCAGCCAATCTCAGATCTTACACCAGCTTTTCATACCGCCAATAAATAAATTTTTTGGCTAATAGCTAAAGTCAGATAAATCGGGAGCATCTCAATTTTTGAAAAAGACAAATGACAAAAATGCTAAAAGTCTTTGCCGATCGCGGTGGTACATTTACAGATATTGTTGCTGTTGCTGATAATCAAGCAATTATAAATAGACTTTCACAACATCAGGAACGTTTTCTAATTGTTCCTCTTCCCAATCATCAATATATTATAGTTTACAAATTACTCTCAGAAAATCCCGAACAATATCAAGATGCAGTTATTCAAGGTATTCGGGATATCATCGGACTTTCTCGTCATCAACCCATACCACCAGAAGCTATTGAAGTGGTAAAAATGGGAACAACAGTAGCCACAAATGCTCTGTTAGAAAGACATGGCGATCGCGTTGTGCTTGTGATTACCAAAGGATTTAAAGATGCATTACGAATTGGCTACCAAAATCGCCCTCATATCTTCGCTCGACATATCATCTTACCCACAATGCTTTATGAACGGGTAATTGAGGTAGACGAACGCTATGATGCTAATGGCAATGAATTAGCTCCGGTCAGTATTGAACAGGTAAAAAAAGACTTAGAAACAGCTTACAAGAAAGGCATTCGTAGTTGTGCCATTGTATTTATGCATGGCGATCGCTATCCTGATCATGAACAACAAGTTGCCCAAATTGCCCAAGAAATTGGTTTAACGCAGATATCAATATCCCACCAAGTTAGTCCTTTAATGAAATTAGTTAGTCGCGGAGATACAACAGTCGTAGATGCATATTTAACTCCGATTTTGCGACGCTATGTCAACCAAGTAGCTAGTCAGTTACCTGGTGTAAGATTAATGTTTATGAAATCGGATGGTGGCTTAACCGATGCACAACAATTTCAAGGCAAAGATAGTATTTTAAGTGGCCCAGCTGGGGGTATTGTTGGCGCAGTTCAAACTAGTCAAAGAGCAGGCTTTGATTTAATTATAACCTTTGATATGGGCGGGACAAGTACAGATGTTGCCCACTTTAAAGGAGAATATGAACGTCAACTAGAATCAGAAATTGCTGGCGCCCGGATGCGAGTTCCCGTATTAGCAATTAATACTATTGCTGCTGGCGGTGGTTCAATTTTGTTTTTTGATGGTTCTACTTATCGTGTTGGGCCAGAATCGGCGGGATCGAATCCTGGCCCTGCTTGTTACCGTCGTGGCGGCCCATTAGCTGTCACTGATGCAAATGTCATGTTAGGCAAGATTCACCCCCAATATTTTCCCTCTGTGTTTGGGGTGGATGGTAATTTGCCTTTAGATCAAGATATTGTCATTCAGAAATTTACCGAATTAGCTCAAGATATTAAAAATGCCACAAGTGACACTCGTACTCCTGAACAAGTAGCCGCCGGATTTATTGCGATCGCCGTTGAAAATATGGCAAACGCAATTAAAAAAATCAGTTTACAACGAGGTTATGATGTCACTCGATACGTGCTTTGTTGTTTTGGTGGTGCAGGTGGTCAAGTTGCTTGTTTAATCGCTGATACTTTGGGAATGAAAAAGATATTTTTGCATCCTTACGCGGGAGTACTTTCAGCTTATGGTATGGGATTAGCTGATGTTAGGGCAATTAGAGAAAGCGGAGTAGAACAGCCTCTTACCCAAGAATTAGTCCCGCAATTACAACAATTAATGCAAATATTAGAAACCCAAGCTAGACAAGAATTACCCCTTTCTACTGATAGAGCAGATGGAATTGAAGCAAGCAACAAAGAGGAAGTAGTCCGAAAACTTAACTTGAAATATGAAGGGACTAACTCTATTTTGACTATTAATTTTGTCTCAGATGTAGCAGTGATGCGGCAAGAATTTGAGGTTGAACATAAATCTCGCTATGGTTTCATTCAAATCGAAAAAAGCTTGATTGTCGAATCTGCTTCAGTTGAAGTTATTCAGAAAATGGATACTCCTGAAGAACCATTAATCACTCGTACCCGTCCTACCAATCAACTTCCCCTATCTATCGAGACAGTACAAATGTTTACTGCTGACCAATGGCATGATACTCCAGTTTATCGACGAGAAGATTTACAACCAGAAGATCATATTAATGGACCAGCAATTATTGTTGAGAAAATTAGCACAATCGTAGTTGAGCCTGAATGGCAAGCACGCTTAACTGAACGCAATCATTTAGTTTTGCAACGTATTGATGAGGGTTAATTTAGTAATCAATAATTGCTTTTTAATACATAGTGTAAAACTATTTAGATTAAACAAAGTATTAGCTTCAATTTCAGCTAAGAGACGAAATTAAATATGAGTTTAGATAATCAGCAGGAATACATACCTTTTGATGACTACGAAGCTTTTGCAGAAACTTACGTAAAGATTACAGAGTTCAATTCTCACAATGCTAACTATGAAAGACCAGCCATGTTCTCTCTTTTATCAAATGTTAAATTTAAGCGAGTATTGGATGCTGGTTGTGCAGGTGGAATATATTCCGAATGGTTGATTAATCATAGTGCTGATGTTGTAGCGGTTGACATCAGTCATAAGATGGTACAGTTGACTAGGCAAAGGCTACAAAATCGGGGTCAAGTTCACCAAGCCGACTTAAATAAACCCCTTGATTTTTTAGATGATCATTCATTTGATATAGTCTTAAGCTCATTAACTCTGCATTATTTAAAAGATTGGGAAAGTGTTTTAAAAGAATTTAACCGCATACTATTACCCAAAGGATTACTATTATTTTCGACCCATCATCCTTTCATAGACTTCCAATTTTTTGAAAAAGCTGATTATTTTGCCACAGACCTCATAGAAGACTTTTGGTACAGTTTTGGTAACACACCTGTTCGCGTACGCTTTTATCGCCGTCCATTAAGTGCAATGACTTCCGCACTAAACAATGCAGGATTTGTGAGCAAACAAATTGTTGAACCACGCCCTACAGAAGAGTGTAAACTACTCTATCCTCAAGACTATGAAAAACTCTCAACCAAACCTTGGTTTCTCATTATTCTTGCTCAGAAGGAAGCTCTATCCTAGTGGTTCATGGCAAAAGTTTTGATAGGTTTGTAGTAAGCACTTTAGTGCTTAAATATCGAACATTCAGCGTCAACAAATTATGTACAACTTTGCTGCGGCTTGTGAAACTGAAACAATTGTATTTGGTTCTGCAAGACCTGGATACAGTAGTGAGCAAGTCAACCAGTGGATTGAGTTTATGCAGAGTCAAGACATTAAACGCGTTTGTTGTTTACTTCCTCAGACTCAGCTAACTCGTTACTCAGATTTGCTTGGAATCTACCGACAAAAATTTGGACTTGATCAAGTTTGTTGGACACCGATCGCAGATTTTCAATACGCTGATCGCCAAACTCTAATTCAGCAAATTTTACCCTTCTTAGCAGTTGCAAACCAGCGAAATGAGAAAGTAGTAGTTCATTGTTCTGGTGGGATTGGACGCACAGGACACGTATTAGCTGCTTGGCTAGTTAGTGGACGCGGATTCTCAAATCAACAAGCGATCGCAGCAGTTAAACAAACAGGTAAAAATCCCTATGAAGCAGCAATTGCTGGTATCTTCAAAGGTCGAAATCCTTGGAAAATAGTTGCGGAACTAAACGCACTTTTAGATGATTGTCGTTGTGCTGGAGAAGGTTAGACTTTTAGGTTGAGTGGAACAAAATGTACTGCCTGAAGCCGCAATGTTGTAAAATAGTTAAAAACTAAACTCTAACTCTATACTCATGAGTTCCCATCCCCTCTTGAAAGTTGACATTTCTCAACTCAGCGTTGCGGAACGTATCCAACTTGCTGAAGATTTATGGGACAGTATCGTAGAACAGCAAGAGGAACTTAACTTGAGTGAAGCGCAACAACAAGAGTTAGATCGACGGTTAGAAAGTTACAAGAAAAACCCTACAAATGGTTCTAGTTGGGAAGAGGTTAAAAAACGGTTAGGCTCCTCCCGATGAACTATAACCTGATTATCCGGCCAGAAGCAGAATACGATATTCAGGATGCTTTTAAGTGGTACGAATCTCAAAATCCAGGCTTGGGTTCTGAATTTGTCCGTGCAGTCGATGCTTGTCTATCAGGGATTGGACGAAACCCTCTTGCTTACCAAGTCATTCACAAACAGGTAAGAAGAGCATTAATCCGTCGATTCCCATACATAATTCTCTACGTTTTTGACCAAGATACTGTTTTTGTACTTGCTTGCTTCCATGCAAAACGCGATCCAAAACAATGGTTAGATAAATAGTGACATACTCCCACACTGAATGAGTACATTACAGTGTGGGCTTCTCAGACAATCCGGCTATTGCTTAGGAGACTCTGAGCTTTAAGAACGCGATGCCCCTGCGCTCTATTTCTTATATTTATA
>JAESGT010000162.1_pt1 | contig 10785 bp, 11 predicted proteins | sample 9266261 | NCBI WGS metagenome assembly JAESGT01 (sample SAMN15741584, study PRJNA653494) | algae metagenome | isolation source: Pelatocladus maniniholoensis HA4357-MV3 and co-occurring heterotrophs from... | place: USA: Maniniholo cave near Haena, Hawaii | collected 2009-07-28 | reverse complement strand
CATTAGAAAATGGACTTTTGTTGTTACGAAATATTATGAATCAATTTACTGGTTACGTTATGTTCGACTCTGGATAAATTTCAAACATAGTTGTTTTTCTCTATCCAGAGTGATGAAAGAGCGCTAAATAACTTCTATAACAACCCCTTGGGGAATATAACCCCAACAAAAGCCCAGTCATCCCGGCTGGGTTTTTGAGTCTTGAGCGATCGCCGCTTTATAGTAGAGGAAAAAATGGTATTAAAAACCACAAAGTAAGAAACGCTTTGACTGAATTTCTTACTTTAGTTGCCACAAGCCGCACCAGATCAATGCTTTTGAGAGCCAATGCTGTTTACTGTTCTTGCGCGATAATGGCTCAAGGTGATTGCTACTCTTCTACAATCAAGTCACTTTTAATTAGGCGTTTTTGTAAAGCAACAACAACAGCTTGAGTGCGATCGCCTACTCCCAATTTATGCAAAATCGCATGGACATGTACTCTAACTGTTCCAGGTGTAATGTAGAGTGTCAGGGCAATTTCTTGATTAGTTTTTCCGGCTGCCAACAGTGACAAAATTTCTAGTTCGCGTTGAGTTAGAGGATTGGAGGGTTTTAAAATATTTTCTGAGTTAGGTTGACCAGAATCAGATGCAAAAGTAGAACGAATTTCTTTGGTTGCAGTTTCATCCCACCAGGATGCCCCAGCAGCAACAGAACGAAGTGCCAGTACTAATTTTTCTGCTGCCACTCCCTTGAGACAATAGCCTTGAGCGCCCAACTCAACTAATTGTGCAATTAGAGACTTTTGAGAATGGGAAGTCAAAACTAAAACTGGTAATTGGGGATTTTGCTGCTTAATTTGGCGACAGGTTTCTATTCCCCCAATTCCTGGTAATCCTACATCTAATAGCACCACATCGAAAGATTTTTGGTTAATTAATTCAATAGCTGTTTCTCCATCTTCAACTTCAGCAACAATTTCTAACTCTGCTTCTTGTTGCAATCTCACGCGCAAACCCAAGCGGAAGAGTTCATCATCTTCAACCAGAAGAATTTTAATCGAGGTAGATGGCATCTTACACAGTAAGAGAAGATTGAGACGGATAAACGGGAAGCTTGAAAGCAAACATTGCACCGATAGGTACTCTGTTCTCTGCCCAAATTATACCGTCGTGAGCTGCAATAATTTGTCGAGATAGATAAAGCCCTAATCCAGAACCTTTAGCTTGGCGTTGGCTATGTCCCTGGTAAAATTGGTCAAATAAATGGGAAAATTGTTCGGACTGAATACCTGCACCTGTGTCTAAAATTTTCACGACTTGATAAGAAGCTTGGGGTTCTAACACCATTTCTACACGCTCACCGCGCCGAGAATGATTGATAGCATTAACTAAAAGATTATTAAAAACTCGTTGAAGTTGCAAAGCATCACCCTTAACCCATAGCGATCGCCGCCAATCAGAGTCGCCATAATTAAGTGAAAGATAAATGCGACGGCTGGCTGCTAACTCTGAGAGAGTGCTAGCAGCTTCCTGTGCCAAGATAGCTAAATCTACAGGTGCTAAGTTGAGTTTTAAGCCTTCTGTATCATTGCGGTAAATATCTAACAAAGTTTCTAGCAGTTGTAAGGAAGTTTGATGACTACGTGTCATTGTGGCTAAAATTTGGTGCTGTGCTGGTGAGACAGCACCAAATTTTTCTTGTTCAAAAGCTTTGAGAGTTTCAATTGCTCCCAAGAGGGGCGTTTTTAAATCATGAGTGAGGGTGGAAGCAAAATCTTCACGGACTCTAGATAATTCCTCTTGAGCTTCTAGTTTGGTACGAGTCAGAGCGATCGCTTCTTGCGAACGGCGTAGGCGATCGCTCAAAACACCTGTGACAATTAATGCCATTGCTGCGATCGCTCTACTAGCGATCGTCGGAATCTTCATGACTTCACCTCCTGGCACTACAAGATTCAGCATGGTTAAGCACACAGCAACAAAGGTAGTTTGAAAAGTACTGCGCCTCCCCAACCAGGAGTTTGCTAACAAAATCGGCCCTGTATAGAGATAGCCAAATACATATTCATTAGGTGTAGAGTACTCCAGAATTAGTACAACTATAAATAGACCTGCTATTAACAGGGATTTGCCTAAAAGCGATTCTCTATGAAGTAATCTAACTTTGAAATCTATCATTTAGGACATGATGATTACTATATACATTAGTATAACTAAAAATTATATTTATCTCTAAATTAACCATAGCAGATTATTAACCAATCAATAAAGCGTTTAGATAAAAATAAACATAATAAACGCTTAATATATATTACTCGATAAACACTATATACAAAAAATAAACGCTGTTTTATATCCTTCTATTACTTGTTTTGACTCACAATTTAGTCAATTATATTAATTGTTAGCAACTAGATAACGTTGTCCCTAATGTTCTCTATAATCGCAAAAATGCATTATGGCATTAGGTTTAATAAGTGTAAAAATAATGAGTAATAGCTGCCATTGTGGTAAAGCTTTAACTAGCTTATTCTTACCAGAAAGCTGCATAGTTATTGGCATGATTAGAAATAATCAAGTCATCTTAGCAAGTGCCGATCCCATAATTTGGTATGGAGATTACCTACTAGCTGTTGCTTTAAGTTCAGCCTCAGTTCCTATGCTAAATTTTGTCCTTAATAAAAAACATCCAGTTCACTACTCACCCAAAGAGTGTTTCATTAAAAAGCCAACAATATAAAAATCTATCAGGAGATTCTTGAAATTCATGTTACAAGGATGGATACAAATTGCTTTAACATTGCTGATAGTCATAGTAACTACTCCTCTACTGGGGAAGTATATAGCTCGCGTTTTCATGGGAGAAAAAACACTTCTTGATGCGCTAATGAATCCCCTAGAAAAAGTTATTTATGTCTTTAGTGGTATACGTCCCCAAGAAGAAATGACAGGTTGGCAGTATGCCAAAGCAGTACTTTATAGCAATTTTGTCACGGGGATTTTAGTTTATTTAATCTTGATGCTGCAAGGATGGTTGCCGCTAAATCCTACAAATTTAGATGCGCCAAGTTGGGATTTAGCACTGCATACTGCCATTTCTTTTGTCACTAATACCAACCAACAGCATTATTCTGGTGAGACAACCTTTAGCTATGCCAGCCAAACTTTTGCCCTGGGTTTCTTGATGTTTACCTCAGCGGCGACGGGTTTAGCAGTAGGAATTGCCTTTATTCGCGGTTTAACTGGTAGATCGTTAGGCAACTTTTACAGCGATTTAATTAAGTCAATTACACGAATTTTGCTACCCATATCTGTGATTGGTGGCTTGTTATTGATTTTGGCAGGTGTACCCGAAACCTTAGCAGGTTCAGCTACAGTAACCACTTTAGAAGGTACAACTCAAGTAATTGCCCGTGGCCCGGTTGCCCACTTTGAAATTATTAAAGAACTAGGAGAAAACGGTGGTGGCTTTTTTGGTATCAACTCAGCCCATCCTTACGAAAATCCCAATGGCTTTACAAACTTGTTAGAGACTTGCATCATGATTGCCATCCCCGCATCACTGATTTATACCTACGGCATATTTGCTAATAACCATAAACAAGCATGGCTAGTGTTTTGGATGGTCTTTATCATTTTTGTCTTTTTAGTAGGTGTTGCCGCAGTAGGCGAATTTCAAGGAAATCCCCTTATTAATCCACTATTAGGAGAACAGCAACCCAACTTAGAAGGCAAAGAAGTACGATTTGGATGGGCGCAAACAGCACTTTGGGCAGTCATGACTACAGCAACTATGTGTGGTGCTGTTAATGGTATGCACGATTCCTTAATGCCGCCTGGAGGATTTGCCACTCTCTTTAATATGTTTTTGCAAATTATTTGGGGAGGTCAAGGAACTGGTACAGCTTACCTATTTATTTATCTAATTTTGGCAGTATTCTTGACTGGGTTAATGGTAGGACGAACACCAGAATTTTTAGGACGCAAAATTGAGAAAAAAGAAATTGTCCTAGCCAGCGTTGTCTTATTAGTTCACCCTTTTGCTATTCTCATCCCTTGGGCTATTACTTTCGGCTTTCCCGATACCCTTTCAGGCATTAGTAATCCAGGTTTTCATGGAGTTTCTCAGGTAGTTTACGAATACGCTTCCGCCGCCGCAAATAACGGTTCTGGCTTTGAAGGATTAAACGATAACACTTTATGGTGGAACCTCACCGCCAGCGTCAGTATTTTGGCAGGACGTTATATCGCAATTATTGCACTGCTACTTTTGGCAGACAACATGTCTCGCAAGCAACCTGTTCCTATGACTACCGGCACTCTGAGAACTGACACTATACTTTTCACGGGAGTTACAAGTGGTGTGATTTTAATTCTTGGCGCTCTCACGTTCTTTCCCACACTGGTTTTAGGCCCCATAGCAGAGGCATTTCTGATTGCTAGAGGTGGATAAATATTCTCTTGTTTGCACCTTTATATGAGTTTTTGAAATTAATTAATCACCAATGACACCATCTACTAAATCGCGACAAAAACGCAAACATACACCCAAAGCCAAACCAGCCGGACTTTACAGACGCGCATTTAAGCAAGCATTTGTCAAGCTGCATCCGCGTAACATGCTAAAAAATCCAGTGATGTTCGTAGTTTGGTTGGGTACGATCGTTACAGCACTGGTAACAATTGCACCAAACTTATTTGGCCCAACACCTGGCGACAACCCCAGATTATTCAATGGTTTAATTACTCTGATTTTGTTCCTCACCGTTGTCTTTGCCAACTTTGCGGAAGCTGTAGCTGAAGGACGAGGTAAAGCTCAAGCAGATGCCTTGCGATCGGCAAAATCTGATGCTAAAGCCAAAAAACTCCTTGCTGATGGTTCCATCGAAGAGATTAGTTCTACAGTCTTACGTCGTGGCGACCAAATCAAGGTAACTGCTGGGGATGTTATTCCTGCTGATGGGGAGGTGATTAAAGGTATTGCCTCTGTAGATGAATCTGCAATCACGGGAGAATCAGCACCAGTACTAAAAGAACCAGGGTCAGATATTGCTAGTTCCGTGACTGGAGGAACGCGTATCACCTCCGATGAGCTAATTATTCGGGTAACTGCTGACCCTGGTCAAGGTTTTCTTGACCGCATGATTGGTTTAGTAGAAGGAGCTTCTCGCAGCAAAACACCTAATGAAATCGCCCTGACTGTTTTGTTGGCAGTTCTTACTCAGGTATTTTTGGTTGTGATTGCTACTTTACCTACGGTGTCAGTATACATCAACTCACCTCTTAGTATTGCCGTACTCATAGCTTTACTTGTAGCACTGATTCCTACCACGATTGGCGGATTATTAAGTGCGATTGGGATTGCTGGAATGGATAGAGTCGCCCAGTTTAATGTCATTGCGACTTCCGGACGGGCGGTTGAAGCTTGCGGGGATATCAACACCCTGATATTGGACAAAACAGGTACGATTACTTTGGGAAACCGTTTAGCAGAGGAATTTATTCCCGTTAACGGTCATTCTATGGAGAAGGTAGCAAAAGTTGCTCTCAAATCAAGTATATTTGACGAAACACCAGAAGGAAAATCCATCGTCAAACTGGCAGAGAAATTAGGGGCAAAATTAGATTTTGACCCCAAACAAGCAGAAGGTATTGAGTTTTCTGCCAAAACGCGGATGAGTGGCACTGATTTACCCAACGAGGTGCAAATTCGTAAAGGTGCAGTCGATGCGATTAAAGGATTTGTGCGTTCTCGTAATGGAAAATTAACCCCTGAACTTGATACCACCTTTGAGCGAATTTCTCGATTAGGTGGTACTCCATTAGCACTTTGTAAAAATGATGAGATCTACGGTGTAATTTATCTCAAAGATATTATTAAACCGGGGATTCGAGAACGGTTTGATCAAATGCGGCGGATGGGAATTAAAACCATTATGCTAACTGGAGATAACCGCATTACTGCATCTGTGATTGCCGAAGAAGCAGGAGTTGATGACTTTATCGCCGAAGCTACACCTGAAGACAAAATTGAGGTGATTCGGACAGAACAAGCCCAAGGCAAGCTCGTAGCAATGACTGGAGATGGTACTAATGATGCCCCAGCTTTAGCTCAAGCAAATGTAGGTGTGGCGATGAATACAGGCACTCAAGCGGCGAAAGAAGCTGCTAATATGGTAGACCTCGATTCTGATCCTACTAAGTTAATTGATATCGTCACCATTGGTAAACAATTGCTAATTACCCGTGGCGCACTCACCACTTTTTCTGTTGCTAACGATATCGCCAAGTATTTTGCTATCCTTCCTGCTATCTTCGCAGGTATTGGTGTTGGTACTCTCAATATTATGGGTTTGGCAAGTACCCAATCTGCTGTTTTATCAGCTTTGATTTACAACGCCTTAGTGATTCCAGCACTCATTCCATTAGCACTAACTGGTGTTAAATTTCGACCACTAACAGCAGATCGACTTTTACAACGCAATATTTTTATCTATGGACTTGGTGGCGTTCTTATTCCTTTCTTTGCCATCAAAATCATTGATATTTTGATTGTGTCCATAGGTCTAGCTTAGTCCAAAATCTGCATTAGTTGGCGTTTCAATTCACTATTTTAATTATGAAGAATGTATTTGACTTGATTGGCGAAAAACCAAATCGCATTCCTTTATCTCTATTTTTACTGCTTTGCTTGAATGTACTTCTAGCGCCAGCAGTACAAGCCGCAACACCGAGCGAAATATCACGTTTTGCGTCTTATGCTATTGCCCTTTTAGGACTCGTGACTCTGAGCATAAGTGTTTATTTATTCGTAGTCATTTTTCAACCGGAGAAATTCTGATGAATCAACTCAATAAAGCTATTCGTTCTACCTTGGCTTTGTGGCTACTAACAGCTTTCCTCTATCCTTTATTCATGCTAATTTGCGGACAGATAGCATTGCCTTTTCAGGCTAATGGGAGCTTAATTACCAACAACCAAGGTACAGTTATAGGTTCTGCCTTAATCGGTCAACCCTTTAATAGCGATCGCTATTTCTGGAATCGTCCCAGCACTGTAAAATATAGCACAGATCCAGAAGTTGCCAAAACCGGGATATCAGGAGCTAGCAACCTCGCACCCAGCAATCCTGAACTCCTCAAACGCATTCAAGTGGAAGTAGCACGGCTCAAACAAGCCAATATACAACCAACTGCTGATTTAGTTTATACTTCCGGTTCCGGTTTAGATCCTCACATTAGCATTGCAGCAGCCCAAGCACAGGTGCGACGTATCGCCAGCGCCCGTAATCTTAACTTAGCCCAAATTCAAACTTTGGTATCTCAAAACACTGATAGTAGATTCCTGGGAATTTTTGGTGAACCAGGAGTTAATGTTTTACGGCTAAATCTAGCTTTAGATGCTTTACAGCCCGGAAGTTAACTTAATATCAAGCCGCAACAATTGCCAATTTACCCAGTATTTTGTTAATGATATGATTCATTCGCACACCCCATCCCCCGACAGTTCTTATATTCGTCCTCATCGACGCGGAAAACATAAGATTTTTATTGGCATGGCTCCCGGTGTCGGCAAAACTTACAAAATGCTGGAAGAAGCACATCAACTCAAACAAGATGGGATTGATGTAGTTATCGGTATCTTAGAAACTCATGGACGCAAAGATACGGCAATGAAAGCTGCTGGAATCGAGGTAGTTTCCCAAAAAGCCTGTATCCATCAGAATGTCACTCTACAAGAAATGGACACAGAGGCAATTTTGCAACGCTCTCCTCAACTAGTTCTAGTGGATGAACTTGCTCATACTAATGTTCCTGGTTCTCAACGAGAAAAGCGCTATCAAAACGTAGAAGTAATTTTAGCAAATGGAATTGATGTTTATTCCACTGTTAATATTCAACATTTGGAAAGTTTAAACGATCTAGTAGCAAGAATTACAGGTGTGGTGGTGCGAGAGCGCATTCCTGATTATGTACTTGATGAAGCTGATGCTGTTGTTGTGATTGATGTTACTCCAGAAACTCTAGAAGAACGCTTACAAGAAGGCAAAATTTATGCTCCTGAAAAAATCGAACAATCTCTGAAAAACTTCTTTCAGCGCCGTAATCTCATTGCTTTAAGAGAACTAGCATTAAGAGAAGTAGCAGATACCGTTGAGGAAGAAGCAAATACTTCCAACTTGGTAGGACAAAAGTGCAATGTTCACGAACGAGTTTTAGTATGTATATCTACTTATCCTGATTCAGTGCAATTACTACGTCGAGGCGCACGCATCGCCAATTATATGAATGCGCGACTGTACACTGTGTTTGTAGCATATTCCGAACGTTTCCTTACCAAAGAAGAGAGTTTGCATATCGATACATGCAAGAAATTATGTCAAGATTTTGGTGGCGAATTTTTACACTTTAAGAGCCAAAGTATCGCCAAGAAAATTGCTCAAGTTGCAGTGGATTATCACATCACTCAAATTATTATTGGTGAAAGCCAACAGTCCTCATGGAAAAGATGGCTTAAAGGTTCTTTCACACAAAGATTAATAAAGTTAATCAGACATCAAAAAATAGATTTACATATTATCGCTACCGATAATTGTTGTCTTGATTTTTTCATTAAAGGATAAGCTTTTGGGCGACGTTTTCGGACTCTCGGCTCACAGCGACCAGGACGTTGTGGAACTTCTTTATGAATTAAGATATTTAATAATGTTTTGTAAATCTGCAATAGTACTTTTTCCGAAGCATTTGATAATTTGGGGATAAAATTATCAAAGTGATGGCGAGTACCTTGTAACGATAAATTGAAATGAGATACTTTCCTCTTAGAAGCAGCTTCAATCATCAAGGTTCTTAGAAGATTATAAGCTAATAAAAATGCCCAAATTTCCTTACGTACTAATGATGGTGTTTTGCCTCGAAGAACATCCATTCCCAAAGTAGTTTTTAGATGTTTTAAATTTACTTCCACACTCCATCTTTCACCATAAAGTCTAACTATTTTCACAGTTGAATATATTTCTTCATCAATTAATGTTGTAATTAAACTAACCTGCTTTGTGCGAAACCCAGGAATATTAATGTAAAAGTAAATCTCTCTTACCATTAAAGTTTCTGGTAATAAATCGAACTCTTCTTTTGTTAAGCCATTAGGACACTTTCTCGGCTTGTTCCAAGTTACTAACTTATCACATTCTCCGACTATCTTTCCATGTCGCATCTCGGTTTTCCGACTTTGATGTTTACGAAAAACAGCATCACACTCAAGGCTTTTTATTTTTACTAAGTCCGCATATGCACAGAAAGCTCTATCTCCTAGAAGCACATCCCCTGGATTTAAAAATTCATATAGTTTCCTTGCAAGTTGAATATCATGAGTCTTAAAAATATCTATGACTAAAGCAATCACGGCACCAGTTGCAAGACTAAAAATCACCCCGACTTTTGCAATTGTAAAACCACAACCGCACGCTTGATTTTTATGTTGTGGATATTCTTTTTGATTAGCTTCTGTATCGGGCATTGAAACGTTAGAACCATCTATAACTTTTACACTTCGTCCACACCATAAATACTCTTCACTTACTTTTTTTTTCAATACCATCTGCTATTTTATAAAATAATTTCTCCAGTAACAATTCTGGTAATCTAATACGCGCTTGACAGTATCCACTTGTATCTGTTGAAGGAACTTCTACTCCTTCTTCGACGAGGTGGGCGATGATTCTACTAACAGTATTATGACAACTTTTATCAACATCTAACACTTGAGATAAAAATGCCCATAATGTTACTACTGGAGTAAATAGACGACATCTATATTTAATTTTTAATTCCCTAATAATTTCATTGAGCGTTGCCTCTGGTAATAATTCTTTAAAAGGCAATCCAATACTATTACTAAATTTATGCTTGAGAATGTCTACCCTTTTTGACACAGTATAAGTAGTCATTTTTAATTCCCCCGATATCTGATCTAGTTTGACTGGATAGATCGGGGTTTTTCTACAGGGTAAGAAAGTATCAATTTTAACTACTTTGCCTTCTTTCTATAATTATTGGACTGGTACCTAAAAAATCAATAATTTTACTGCGCTGCTTTTATATGCGAATTCCCCTTGACATATAAAGATTTCAAGCTCTTGTTCCATATATGTTTCGGCTTATCTTCGTGCCATTCAGTTACAGCTTATCTTAGTGCCATTCACCTCTGTCAAGATGAAGCTAGGGTTGGACTCAAAACCCTAACAGGGAAAGTAATTACTGCTGCTGGAGTTAAGCCTACTGTTGAGGTTAAATGGAAACGAGACAATTTTTGGATCTATGGCGCGATTGAACCAATGAGTGGAAAATATTTTCAGCATGAGTACCCCAAACTCAACGGTAACTATTTTCAACAGTTTTTGGACTGGTTATCTCAGCAATTAGGCGAAGACTACGCAATTTTACAAATTGACCAAGCTCCTGCTCATACAAGTTCGGCTATTCGCTGGCCAGAAAATATTATTCCTTTGCTTCAACCGCCTCATTCCCCTGAGCTTAACCCGATCGAAAGGCTTTGGGAATTCCTTAAGAAACCACTTAAAAATCAACTTTTCTCTGACTTACAAAATTTACGCGATCGCATCCAGGAAATATTCAGCCAACTTACATCGCAGCAGGTGATATCTATTTCCTCTTCAATACCTTCGCCAAAATAAAGAGGGCTTTCCGTAGTAGAGTTATTGTTTACCACAACTACAACTCAATCGCTACAGAAAGCCCATGCCAGATATATTAGCACTGTTGGAATGTTTGCAACGATA
>JAESGT010000161.1_pt1 | contig 11067 bp, 10 predicted proteins | sample 9266261 | NCBI WGS metagenome assembly JAESGT01 (sample SAMN15741584, study PRJNA653494) | algae metagenome | isolation source: Pelatocladus maniniholoensis HA4357-MV3 and co-occurring heterotrophs from... | place: USA: Maniniholo cave near Haena, Hawaii | collected 2009-07-28 | reverse complement strand
CCTCATACATCTTCTCCTTCTCTTTCGGGGTGAAAAGAATCAGTCCTAGATGCAATCGTCGCCGCCCGTCTTATATCCCGACGCTCAACGAAGCGTTAGAGCGCGGGACTTACGACGAAATAGTTAACTTTTGACTTGTTACGCTATCAACAATCAACAATCAACATTTTTAAAATGCGAGAACTTTATCCACCAATTGAGGCTTATAACGAAGGTAAATTACAAGTATCAGACATCCATACAATTTATTTTGAAGAGTCTGGTAATCCCCAAGGTAAACCAATTGTTTTACTACATGGTGGCCCTGGTGGAGGTTGTCCATCATTTTATCGCCAATATTTTCATCCAGAAAAATGGCGATTGATTATGTTTGATCAACGTGGTTGTGGGAAAAGTACACCCCATGCTGAATTGCGAGAAAATACCACATGGAATTTAGTTAATGATATTGAAAAACTACGAGAGCATTTAGGTATTGAAAAATGGGTTGTCTTTGGTGGTAGTTGGGGAAGTACTCTCTCATTAGCCTACAGTGAAACTCATCCACAACGCTGTAGTGGGTTAATTTTGCGGGGCATTTTTATGCTGCGGCAAAAAGAATTACACTAGTTCTATCAAGAGGGAGAAAGTTATATTTTTCCTGATGCTTGGGAAGAATATATTAAACCAATTCCTGTTGCAGAACGTGGCGATTTGCTGACAGCATATTACCAACGCTTAACAAGCTCTGATATGCAAATTAGGCTGAAAGCTGCCCGTGCTTGGTCAATTTGGGAAGCAACTACTAGCAGATTGTTACCAGATCCAGAGTTGATGCAAAAGTTTGGTGAGCATGAATTTGCTGATGCTTTTGCACGGATTGAATGTCATTATTTTATTAACAAAGGTTTTTTTAAATCAGAAGATTATTTACTTTTAAATGTTGAGTGTATTCGTCAAATTCCAGCAGTAATTGTACAAGGACGTTATGATGTAGTTTGCCCAATGATATCAGCTTGGGAATTACATTGTGCATGGCCAGAAGCAGAATTTATTGTTGTTCCTGATGCGGGACATTCAATGAGTGAACCAGGAATTACGAGTGCTTTGATTGCAGCAACAGATAAGTTTGCTTCTTTGTAACTGTTGTTTGTTAGTGGTTGATTATTAACTGTAGAAGTTTACAGTTGCGATCGCCTTTGTGTTTTATGCTTGGATCAAGAGATCGCTTCTGGGATAAATGCATCAGCATCGTAAGCTAGATTACAGCGATCGCTCTGGTGCAAAAACGGCATACACTTTTGATGGTGAACTTGACACAAAGAGGTTGCCGTGGCTGAATTTTTGTTTGTAACTGATTTGGATCATACTCTGGTAGGCGATGATCAAGCGCTGTTGGTATTAAACGATCGCCTGCAAAAACATCGCCAAGAACATGGTACAAAAATTGTTTATGCTACAGGACGATCACCTGTTCTGTACCGCGAAATTCAACAAGAAAAAAATCTTCTCGAACCAGATGCCTTGATTTTATCTGTGGGAACAGAAATATACTTGGATGGTAGCGATCGCCCAGACTCAACTTGGGCAACAATACTTTCACAGGGATGGCAAAGAAATTTGGTATTATCTAAAACTGCGGAATTCCCGGAGTTAAAAATACAGCCCAATTCTGAACAACGTCCTTTTAAAGTAAGTTTTTTCTTAGAACAGGAGGCATCTGTAACTATTTTACCAAAACTAGAGTCGGAGTTGCTTAAATCTAATTTAAATGTAAAGTTAATCTACAGCAGTGGTATAGACCTTGACATTGTGCCTTACAGGAGCGATAAAGGTCAGGCAGTACAGTTTCTTCGCCAAAAATGGAAATTTGTAGCAGAACAAACTGTTGTTTGTGGTGATTCTGGTAATGATATTGCTTTATTCACAACAGGCAATGAACGAGGGATTATCGTTGGGAATGCTCGTAGTGAGTTACTCCAGTGGCACAATGAAAATCCCGCTAACCACCGCTACTTGGCACAAAATGCCTGTGCAGGTGGTATCTTGGAAGGTTTAACTTATTTTGGATTGATAGAATAAAATGATTAGTTATCTCAAAGGCATCGTTGCTGGCATTCAAAAACATACTGGAAATCGCCATATCCTGACTCTCGAAGTCAACGGAATTGGTTACGATTTACAAATTCCGGGGCGGTTAGCACAGCAGCTACCAGAATCGGGAGGTGAAGTACAAGTATTTACCCATTACCAAATTCGCGAGGAAGTACCGTTGCTCTACGGTTTTGGTTCTCCAGCAGAACGAGATGTGTTTCGTCATTTGCTAAGTGTAAGTGGGATTGGTGCGGCTTTGGCGATCGCCTTACTCGACACTCTGGAACTCCCAGAATTAGTTCAGACTATTATCACTGCTAATGTACAATTGCTGATTCAAGCGCCTGGCGTCGGCAAAAAAACCGCAGAACGCATTTGTTTAGAACTGAAAAGCAAATTAATCGAATGGCGCAAAACAGCAGGCTTTTTCGTCGCTACAGGCGGCCCAGCACCAGGAATTCTCGAAGAAGTGCAAATGACACTCCTCGCCTTGGGTTACACCCCTAACGAAGTCAGCCACGCTTTACACGTAGTCAGCGAAGATATTGGACTACCAAAAGACGCACTCTTAGAAGAATGGCTCAGACAAGCGATCGCTCATCTCAGTAGTAGTGAATGTAGTTATTAGTTATTTGTCAAGAGTTACTATTATTATTTTGGTTGTTATTTATTATTGGTTATTAGTAGTATCGAATTTGATTCGCTTCATTGTTTCCAAGTTTCTCACATTGGCGCAGCCTGGATATTTTGATTCTGCCAGCAAAAATAATGTATGGGTATCCAAGTTACTTTAGCTGTTGAGTTGAATGGGTGTGCAAAGCCAATTTGTAAAGACTTTTTACAAAAACTGAGCTTCTTCCTAAAAGGAAAGGCGTAGCCTTGATTAAAATCATGAACCTCAAAATAACCGATTTTGTAGTTTGCAAACACCCCCTAGCAATAAGCTAAGGACAAGGGCAAAAGTTTACCTATTTGCCCTTTGCTTGCTTTTACTCGGTTTGCTGCCGCATCAACACTATCTTAAGTCGGTGTTGGCTAAAGCTCTTCAAAAGCTTCTAAGTTAAATCTGCTGGGCTGGTAATAATCACGACAGTAGGCGTAGGCGTACCAGATAGGTCTGAGCTTGCTATTAAATTTCATTACACAATAAGGGAGTTAGTTAATGCCTGCGCCAATCTTCATCAGCTATCGTAGAGAAGATACTGCATCTGAAGCAGGTCGTTTACAGAGTTCAATTATCCGAGAACTAGGCGAAGATGTTGTGTTTATGGATACGTCTTCAATCGCATTAGGAAGACAGTGGACGCAGGAACTCGAAGACGCTTTACAATCTGCCCAAGTCGTTGTTGTCGTGATTGGCCCTAATTGGCTCCGAATTAGCGATGAATGGGGTATACGTCGGATTGACCAAGAGAACGATTGGGTTCGGCGTGAGCTTGAGACGGTGCTAAATTCAAGTAAAAAGCTGCTACCCATTTTGGTTAAAGGTGCAAAGCTGCCACCTGCGGATAAATTGCCTGAGTCGATCAGAGATTTTACCCAAAGGCAAGCTGTTGATATTCGAGATGTGTACTGGGATCATGATATCCAACTGATTCTTCAACAACTCCGAATGGAAGTTAAACAGGAGCAGCCAAAAAAAGATCAAAAGTTGAGTGATATCAGACCCTATCCTACACCACCACCTGAAAAGCCAGACCCGCTTAGTGAAGATAAACTGCAAATTGCCCTTAGCAGTTCTCTGTCTAATTGGCAAAAGGTGATTAGTCCTTTGCCAGGAGAGCCATCCAAGGTTCGGATTGAGCTTTTTCGCGAGTATAAGTTTAAGAGCTTCTTAGACGCTATTGGATTTATGAATCAGGTTGCTCCTGGGTGTGAAATTGCTATGCATCATCCCCGTTGGGAAAATATTTGGAGAACGATTAATGTTTATCTGACCACTTGGGATATCGATCATTTTATTTCTGATCGAGATATTCAACTAGCAAAGTATCTTGATCGCGCCTATGCAGACTTTCCAGGTGCAACAAAAAAAGTAGGATCAAGCGGGAATGTGAATTTGACACTCCCCAGGCCAACATATTACTGATTCAAGCAGGCGATCACTGTTTACATTCCCTGTAACAGCTTCCGGCTTCCTTGCAGCAACTTCCGCCTTGACGTTTCCGTGTTTCGCGCACCCTGAAGCAGCTTCCGGCTTCCTTGCAGCAGCTTCCGCCTTGACGTTTCCGTGTTTCGCGCACCCTGAAGCAGCTTCCGTCTTCCTTGCAGCAGCTTCCGCCTTGACGTTTCCGTGTTTCGCGCACCCTGTAGCAGCTTCCGCCTTGACGAGAAACAGACTTGTGTTATGAATTCATCATCGCCTCCACCTCTTCGGGTAAGAGATATTCCCGCGATCGCATATCCTTACATCTGCGTTGATTCGACCATACACTACCCTTGTGTAACGAAACAATAAGTCGCACATCGCGTTAACTCGTAAAGTTTTGTCACTCTGCCGCGAAATGCTACCTTCATGTCGTGGTGAACGCATTAGATAGCAAACTGCTATTGGATTAACGCACTAGTCTTGGAAGGCGTTAGTCCTTAGCGAGGCAAACAAACACTAGAGCAAATCAATGAAACAAAAGTCAAATCAAATAACCACATTTGTATTTGGTGCATTGGCAATTCTAGCAGGTACCGTCGCTGTAATACTGCCGAATATTTTCTCAGGAGAACCTGCTGTCGGAGCAACGCCTGTCGATCTTAAACTCTCCCCTCAACCCTATCCGGTGCAAGGGATTAGTATACCGCCTAAACCAGTAAGTAGCTCATCATCGAATGTAGTCGATGATCTCACAGGAAAACCTGTTGAACACACCCATAGAGTTTCTGGACAGTTCCAGTTTGAGTATCAGGTCGGCTTACTAGTCAATGCCCAACAATCACCCCTTTTCCCTTGGAAGGCTACTGTTACCAATACACCTCAATCCCGCCTTGTGCGCGATGCTGTAGTCATCCTAGAGGATGAGTGTGGACATTACATCAAACGTAAAATCTCATCGAATGGAGATTTCTCCTTTGAGTGGACTCCGGTTGGCTGCAACAAAGGCAAAATTACGGTCTGGTCAGTTGCACCTGGCAATAAGGCTGACAAAGTCGGGGTTGGGAAATGGCTGAAGGGACCAGTCAACACAATGGATGAATTGACCAGCAATACCTCAGACTATATTCCTTATTCCTTTAGCCACTCCTTTGATATCAAACCAGCACGCAAGAATGGTGGCAATGATCTCGACTTGGGGAAAATTACCATCCCCCTGAATGATGAAGCCTCGCGGGGTTTCTTTATTATGGATAACGTTCTCATTGCACGCAGCTATTACAGTAGTTTGCCAGGTATCTCTGATACTAAACTGGTAAAAATAAACGTAGTTCACAGCAAAGGTTTGAAGCCTCGTGGCTTGGAATGCGATGCATGGGATGCAAAAGAAAAGAACCTCCAGTCAGCAATTTATGTCCCTACAAAGGATCTCGGCTTCATTTTCATTCCTTGGGATTGTAACGATTTGGGTCAGGATGCTCATGCACATATTCACGAGACCTCCCATTATTTTCAACGCCTTTTCTTGCGACAAAACCCTGACTATGGTCGGTTCGGTGAAGGCCTGGCTAATGTTCAGTCTGCCATCATCCGGAAAAGCCAGTGGATCACTACTACTGGAACTGACTTGGTCGAGAATCTGGATGTGAATGCACGCATGGCCTGTTGGAACGGAACAGAATGGAACCCCCGGATTGATACCCCGAGTCAATTTAATGAATGCACTAATAGTGGTGGGATACCAGGGTTCCCCCAAGCAGTCGTTTGGTCTAATAACTTGGCAAGCGCGGGTTGGTTTCAGCGCATTGTATGGGACTTAGTCGATGGTGGAACCTCCGAGCCTGAGCCGTTGACAACCTTTATCATCCCTAATCAGAGTCCCAACAACTGTGGCAATGCTTGTGAATTTGGGCAATTCGACAAGATCACAGGCAGCGGAACCTCAACTCCTCCCTCATCCTTAGCGATTAACGATGTGCTGATTTACTATTTGGGCGGTAACGGTGCCTTGGGAACCAACCCTAACTATGTAGATCGTGGTTTACCTGGATTGGATATTACCGACTTTCTAGACGGCATGATTTGCCGGGGGCATATTAGCGCTAGTGCAGCAAATGAGCTTGTTGCCACAGCAATGGGCCTGAACTATGAGGCTGAAGGTAGTCCTACTTCATGCCCACATCCGTTAGATTAGTACAGTTTTTCTGTAATCTATTTGTGATTTGAATCATAAAATAAACTTTTAGCTCAAGATATGCTTCAAAAATAGTTAACCATTTTATGCTTCACAAATCAGCGTCAAAGTAGAATACATCTTCCAAATAATACACGGATAGGGATAAACTAACAGTGTATTACACGGGAGAGTTTATGCTAAAACGGGATATTCAAGTGAAGTTTGCGCTCAAAAACGATGATTATCGTCAAGTGCGTTCTTTGAGATTGACCTCGGAAACATGGAAGGCATAGTTAATTCTATCCATGTGACAGTTGAGGGTGCGAAATATAGGTTCTAAGAAAGGACTCTGACGGCAACACGCTCCTTGAGTGGAACATTTTGAGGAAACCAGAGTTCACCCATCGATCCGTATTGTGCGTATTCAAATAGTTCTTGAGTTTCTTGAGTTCCATTGATTCCAATCCATTGAAATTTTTTCTCGCAAGCCAGAGCAAATTCGTAAAACGCCTTTAACTCATGTTCCTCAAATCCAGGATATCCGATCAGCTCGTCGAAAACGATTATTGAACCTTCTGTGAGTTTTTCTCCTAAATAAGAGAAGATAGTTTTAGTTGATGAATAAAGATCGCAATCAATATGCAACAAAGATATATATTGCTGGGTGTGAGCAGCAATAAACTCAGGAATAGTATCTTCAAAAAGACCTTTTATGAGAGTCGCATTGCTTTTTACCTGAGGTAATTCTGGTTGCTTAAAAGCTCCTTTAGGTAATCCAGGACGCCAATCAGATGGTAATCCCTCAAAACTGTCAAACCCATAAACAGTTCCTTGTAACCGATACTCACAGATAAGATTGAGGGTGTGTCCGCTAGCAACACCAAACTCTAACCAAAGACCATCTTGATTAACAAGTTTCTCCTGCAAGACATATTTGAGAGGTGAGATTGGCAACTGCATTCGTGGAAGAATACAACAGCTATCTTCCACGAATCTGTTGAAGTCCTGATGAAAATTAATAATGTTCTGCATGTTTTCTTATTTTTTAGTAATTTATGTCAAAAAGTATACTATAGCAGGTATAGTATACTTTTTGATTTCTGAAAAACGAACCGCAGAGGACACAGAGGAAGAGAAAGTAGAGAATTTCATAAATGATTTAGGATCTTTATAGCTTAAGTTTCGGCTCTTGAATGATGCGCCATTCCACCAAAGAGCCAAAAGGTGTATAAGGGAGCAAAAACTATTAATCTCTCATGGTTGTCTTACTTTTTCAAAAAAATCAACAATTTCACGTATGACAAACTTTTCCACAATTGTCCACTATAGAGTTATCAGTAATTAGAAAAATGAGTATTAAATTATGTCAAGACAAAAACGCAGTTCACGTACTCTTAGCAAAGCTGAAGTACGTCTAGCCAGCATTAAATCTATCAGTCCGACTCTCGATGTCGGAGAAGGGTTAACAGTCCAAGATTATACTGAAAAAATAGAAAATCTTAGGCAATCTCTAGAAGCATACAATACCACCCTCTCCACTATTGATGTCTTACTAACTCAGATCATCGAAAATGAACAAGATTTAGCAGACTATTCTGAGAAAATTTTACGTGGTATTGCTTATAAGTTTGGTAGTAATAGCTATGAGTATCAGATGGCTGGAGGTACTCGGAAAAACGATCGCAAACGCGCTGTAAGTAAAAGTGTGGCTTTGCCAAATTAAGTAGGCACGATTCAACTGTAGACGCGCAGCGGCTTCTCGGAGAGTAGTATGTAAATTTCTCTAGAGGTAAAGTTTTGTCTTTTACCCTTGTTAAGATACTGCGAGGGTATGGTAGCTTTATTTCCGCCGACCTGTACTAGATAATTTGTGGCGTTGTTGCTACATTCCATAACAGTCTTTAGGGTAACGGAAGAATTTTTGCTATGATATCTAAAACTCATAAAACAATCGTCAGAAACCCCTGGAGAATCCCCAATCCCCCATCCCCAATCCCTACGCTTGGATAGAACAATCTCTGGCAACAATCCACCGTGCAGACTGGTATCGTTCGGTACAGACAATCAATGGTTGCGGTGGTGCAACGGTGTTATTGGAAGGACGAGAAGTAATTAATTTTGCCAGTAATGATTACTTGGGATTGGCTAGTGATCCACGTTTAATCGCAGCAGCGACTGCTGCTATCCAAGAATTTGGTACTGGTAGTACTGGTTCGCGTTTACTCAGTGGGCATAGAGAATTACACAGAGAATTAGAAAGAGCGATCGCATCTCTCAAGCAAACAGAAGACGCCCTTGTTTTCAGTTCAGGATATCTAGCAAATTTGGGTGCAATTACGGCTTTAGTAGGGAAGCGGGATTTAATATTAGCTGACCAGTATAATCACTCCAGTCTCAAAAACGGAGCAATTCTCAGTGGTGCAGCAATTTTTGAATATCCTCACTGTGATGTGGAAGCTGTGAAAACCGAATTAGAGCGATCGCGTCAAGATTATCGACGCTGTTTAATCACTACAGATAGCGTCTTTAGTATGGATGGCGATTTGTGTCCTTTACCTGCACTGGTAGATCTAGCGGCAGAATTTAGCTGTATGCTGCTAGTTGATGAAGCTCATGGTACTGGAGTTTTAGGAAAAACAGGTGCTGGGTGTGTTGAGTATTGCGGCTGTACGGCTAAGCAATTAGTACAAATGGGAACATTAAGTAAAGCTTTGGGTAGCTTAGGCGGATATATTGCTGGAAGTGCAACCCTAATTGACTATTTACGAAATCGCGCATCGAGTTGGATCTATACTACTGCTCTTTCACCCGCAGATACAGCCGCAGCCTTAACAGCAATTAATATAGTTAAACAAGAACCACAACGCCGCGCTCAATTATGGAAAAATGTAGATTACTTAAAAAAATTGATCCAACAACACTTACCTCATCTCAAATTACTCCCTTCAGAATCACCGATTATTTGCTTACAATTTGCTAGCGCCAAAGACGCACTCCAAGCAGCAAAGCAACTCAAATCTGCTGGTATATTTGCTCCTGCGATTCGTCCTCCTACGGTTCCTACAAGTAGAATACGAATTTCGATCATGGCAACTCATGATGAGAAACATATTGAAAAATTAGTAGAAGTACTATATCATTCCTAACCGCCCTTCCTTGTATGCTTGTCGTAAAGCGATCGCTTCTGACACAATTTGTTGAGCAGTTAATCCTTCAGAATCCATCATCTTTTGCAGAGTGACGCCTGTGTATTCATACTCAGAATGAATCGGTGGAATTTGACAGTAGCGTCCGCCATTTTTTGTTCGTCGCCAGATACTTGGTTTTTCAGGTTTTGATTGTCTGGGAGTGCGCCGTTGCTTAACTAAGGAACGTACAGCTTCTTGGGTGATTACAGTTATGTCTAACAAAGCATCTATGACTGGTTTATATTTATTACTATTGTTTGCCAACTGATAAACAGTCAATGGCTCAACTTGTGCTAAATCTTGGGGCGAAAACTTACTAAATACCGCCGCAATTTTCAGATACTTTTTTTCTTCACCTTTCCAACCCTGATCAACCAGTAGTTTTTTATACTCTTTTGCTGAAAGCTTTTGTTTTTGGTCGGCTAACCAAAAAGCATGATGCAAAATTGTTTTGGTGACATTAGCAAGTGAAAGCACCTGAAACTTTTCAGCATCAACGCTGTTGGAGTCATTTGCTTTTTCCTCAACGTATTTCTCAAACTCTGATAAAGCAATTACTTTTTCGTCAACTTGCTCTGTAATTACACTCTGTACTTGTGTCATCATAATCTTGACCTCATAAAAGCTTCCTGGTACGTACAATAAATCCATCGCCTTTAGTCACCAGAAAATGACACAAGCGATCGCACTCATAAGGTGCTACTCGATTAAGTAGTGGCTACGCATACACGCACCATCACTCTCAAGCTAGTGAAAGTTTGAAAATAAATTTTTTAACTAGAACAATTGTACTACATATAGCCAAAGAAAAAACCCCAGTAATACCCAAATTTTTTTTAAGCTGATAAAAGTTTTATACATTCACTAAGAACAGGGAACGGATAAGGAAGGGATGCTCCCCGTATATTGAAAAAATTGGGATGCTTCCCTAATTAGTAGGGGCGCAGAGCGCGTCTACGCCCCTAGTTTATTTGCGCCGACTTACTTATTCCTGAATGCGATCGCTATATTATGTAATGGCGATCGCAAAGTACAAAACTTCAGAAAAGGTAAATTTATAATTAGTTAAATCATTGATAAAATTCAATGTTTTTACCAAATAAATTATTAGTTAATATCATAAATATCAAATACGTCAAGGGATATACATCAAAACATATTAATTTGTATCTAACATCACAAGATTAATTGACACTAAATCATTGCTATATAAATCTATAGATAGATACAAAGGTTTTTTAATCAAGTTAATATTTGTCTTGGAAGAAGAGAAACATTTAAGTCATACCTCACTCTACCCCTTGAGGATCAAATCGCTCCTTTAGGGGTATTTATTTGCATAGATAAACAGCTTTAATTACGTTAATTTAAGCAAAACAATTAAGAGTATTTAATCATAATAAATAAAAAAAACTCTTATTTTTTTCTAGAGCGGTAAAACTTGCTAGAGAAGAGCAAAAATCTGGTAACGTAAGGATTACAGATAAAAAGGGCTGCATCAATGGCAAGAAAAAATCTGAAACCAGAAGCGACATCAGAAAAAA
>JAESGT010000160.1_pt1 | contig 11098 bp, 4 predicted proteins | sample 9266261 | NCBI WGS metagenome assembly JAESGT01 (sample SAMN15741584, study PRJNA653494) | algae metagenome | isolation source: Pelatocladus maniniholoensis HA4357-MV3 and co-occurring heterotrophs from... | place: USA: Maniniholo cave near Haena, Hawaii | collected 2009-07-28 | reverse complement strand
TCAGTCGGTTCATTCGCCCTTGGCTTAAATTTCACTGCCGATTTTTTTTACATTACCATATGATGCCTCCCCTTGCTTTTACCTACGCTGCAAACTCTCGTTTGTGGGGGGAGAGTGAAAAACTACAAAAATATACTGCTTGCGAATCAAGAAAGTTTAAATATATATAATAAATTAGATTTTGAACAGCTACCTAGTGAAAATATAGAACCTTTTAATCATGCTGTTGATCCAGCTTACATGCTCTATACTTCAGGTTCCACAGGACTACCCAAAGGAGCAATAGTTAGGCATGATGGTGCAATTAACCATATCTATGCTCAATTTGATGAATTAAAACTAACTGAGCAATTTTGTTTTCTACAAAGCGCTCCTTCCTCGACAGATATTTCTGTCTGGCAATTTTTAGCGCCACTTTTAATAGGTGGTAAGACAGTCATAGTAGACATTGAAACTGTTGCGATTCCTGATAAACTATTTAAAGCACTTAAATCAGAAAAAATTACAGTTGTCGAATTAGTACCAGCACTATTTGGGGGCTTACTTGAATATATTTCGGGGCTAGGAATTCACGACAGAGAATTACCTGATTTGAAATGGATGATGGTTGTGGGGGAAGCAGTATCTGTAAGTTGGGTAAATAAGTGGCTCCAAATATATCCTGAAATCAAAATTGTTAACGCCTATGGTCCCACCGAAGCAGCAGATGATATTACTCAGTTTATTGTTAACAAGCCTTTTGATGAAAATCAGCGAACAGTACCAATTGGTAAACCATTAGCAAATTTAAATATCTACATTCTCGATGAGCAAATGCAGCTATTACCCATCGGCGTTCCTGGAGAAATTTGTGTATCGGGAATTGGTGTCGGCGAAGGGTATTGGAAAAATGAAGAAAAAACTAATTTAAGTTTTGTTCCTAATCCCTTTCCAGATGCTAGGAAGAAGTTACCAGAAAATCGTAGAGATTTAATTTATAAAACAGGAGATTTAGGAAGATGGCTCAGTAATGGAAATATAGAATTTCTCGGACGTATTGATCATCAAATGAAGATTCGTGGCTTCCGAGTTGAACTTGGGGAAATTGAAACATTTCTGAGTCAACACCCAAATGTACGTGAAAATATAGTCATAGTTCATCAAGAAGAACCAGGTAACTTGCAATTAGTTGCTTATGTGGTTGCAAAAACAGAACTAGTTCCTAGTATTAGTGAATTGCGTAATTTTTTAAAAGAAAAATTACCTGACCATATGTTACCTTCTACTTTTGTGATACTAGACAATCTACCCATAGCACCAAGCGGTAAAGTAGATCGTAAAGCTTTACCTAAGCCAGATAATCTCCGCCCAATATTAGAAACAGCTTACGTGTTACCCCGAAATGAGATGGAACACACAATAGCTGATATTTGGCAAAAAGTACTTAAGGTGGAAAAAGTTGGTATCCAAGATAACTTTTTTGATCTTGGTGGTCATTCACTAAATGTGCTTCAGGTTTACAGCAAACTGCGGGAACTGTTTAAACCTGATTTAGCAATAACTGACTTATTTAAATATCCAACAATTAGTTCCATAGCCCGGTATTTAAACCAAGAAGAAGACGATAGCTTTGAAAATCAGAGCGATAAATTGAATGAACAGTTAGAGGCTGGAAAAGCAAGATTAAAACAACGCTTTTTACAAAAGAGACAACAGAATCTTTAATAGCGACCAATAAAATTAATTATGGAACATGTAGAATATTTTAATCATAAAACTGGTATGGAAATAGCTATCATTGGTATGAACGGCTGTTTCCCAGAAGCTCCAAATATTGATCAATTTTGGCAAAATATGCGAGACGGAGTAGAATCAATACATAGATTTAGTGATCAAGAATTAAAAAATTTAGGTGTAGATGCAGCTTTACTGAACGATCCAAATTATGTGAAAGCAGAAGGTTTAATCGAAGATATAGACTTATTTGATGCTTCATTCTTCGATATCAGCCCCAGAGAAGCTGAAATTATGGACCCTTCGCTCCGTTTTTTCTTGGAACATTCATGGAAAGCGCTTGAGGATGCTGGTTATAGTTCACAGATATATAAAAAACCTATTGGAGTCTACGCTGGTACGAGTTTTGGCAGTTATCTACTTAATATTTATTCTAATTATGAACTGATAGCTTCTGTAGGTGATAAGCAGATCGAAAAAGCAACTTCTCCAGATTATGTTACTACACTTGTTTCTTATAAATTAAATTTGCAAGGGCCAAGTTATGCAGTTCAAACTACTTGCTCAAGTTCATTAGTCGCTATACATTTAGCCTGTCAAAGTTTGCTCAGTGGTGAGTGTGATATTGCTTTAGCAGGAGGAGTTTCAATCTCCACAGCAGTTGGTTATTTATATAAAGAGGGAGGAATTGAATCTCCTGATGGACACTGTCGTGCTTTTGACGCTAATGCGTCTGGAACAGTAAAAGGAAGAGGTTTGGGTCTTGTAGTTTTAAAACGCTTAGAAGAAGCGATCGCAGATGGAGATTGCATCCATGCAGTCATCAAAGGTTCTGCGATTAATAATGACGGTTCAGATAAAGTTAGCTACACCGCACCCAGCGTCAATGGTCAAGCAAAAGTAATTAGAGCTGCTCAGGTGATGGCTGAGGTCGAACCTGATACTATTAGCTACATTGAAGCGCATGGAACCGGAACTTCCTTAGGTGATCCCGTTGAAATTGCTGCTTTAACACAAGCTTTTCGGACTAAAACTCAACAAAAGGGATTTTGTGGGATTGGTTCTGTCAAAACTAACATTGGCCATTTAGATTCAACTGCTGGTGTTGCGGGTTTAATTAAAACTGTTTTAGCCCTAAAACATAAACAAATTCCCCCCAGTTTGAACTTTGAAGAACCATCACCCCAAATTGATTTTGCTAATAGTCCTTTTTATGTCAACAATCAATTATCTGAGTGGAAAACAAACGCTACTCCTCGCCGTGCGGGTGTTAGTTCCTTTGGTTTCGGTGGCACAAATGCCCATGTAATTTTAGAAGAAGCTCCGATAATTAAATCCTCTAGTCCTTCTCGAAATTGCCAATTATTATTACTTTCAACTAAGACAAATATAGCACTAGAAACTGCTACAGAAAATCTTGTTAATCATCTCCAAAAGCATCCTGATTTAAATCTCGCTGATGTTGCTCATACTTTGCAAGTGGGTCGCTGGACTTTAAACCATCGGCGAATGTTAGTTTGTCAAAATCAAGAAGATGCAATTAATGCATTGCAAGATCCTCAAAGAGCTTTTACTTATTATCAAGAACCTTGTCATCGTTCAGTTGTATTTATGTTTTCTGGACAAGGTTCGCAATATGTAAATATGGGTCGAGAGTTGTATGAAAATGAAAACGTCTTTAGAGAGCAAATTGATCACTGCTGCGAACTGCTAAAACCCCACTTGCAAATAGACCTGCGTACAATTCTTTATCCTAGCGAAGAAAAAGTTTTAGAAGCAACACAAAAATTACAGCAAACAGCAATTACTCAACCAGCACTATTTGTAATTGAATACGCTTTAGCTAAGTTGTGGATGGCGTGGGGTGTGCTACCTGAAGTGATGATAGGTCACAGTATTGGGGAGTATCTAGCTGCAACTATAGCAGGGGTTTTCAGTTTAGAAGATGCTCTAGCAATAGTCGCAACGCGGGGAAGACTCATGCAGGAGTTACCTAGTGGTGTTATGCTCTCCATTCAGCTTCCAGAACAGAAAATCCAACAATTTTTAGAAAAAGAAATCTCTTTAGCTGCGATTAATTCCCCTTCTTCCTGTGTAGTTTCGGGTTCAGAAGAAGCAATAGACAAATTGCAACAAAAGCTACAAAAAATTGGTGTCAATTGTAGACACTTGCATACATCTCACGCCTTTCATTCTCACATGATGTCACCTATGATTGAGACTTTTACTCAGTCATTAGAAAAAGTAAAACTCAATCCCCCCAAAATACCATTTATTTCCAATGTGAGTGGAACTTGGATTACTGCAAATGAAGCAACAAACCCTAAATATTGGGCAAGACATTTAAGGCAACCAGTACAATTTAATTTAGGAATTACTGAGTTGCTTAAACAGCCAGAGCAAATATTTTTGGAAGTTGGACCGGGACGGATACTAAGTGGTTTGGTTAAACAACATCAAACAGATGTTATAGCATTAACTTCGATACGACATCCGCAAGAACAACAATCAGATGTAGAATTTCTACTTAATACCTTGGGTAGACTTTGGTTAGTAGGAATTCAAATTGATTGGTCGGGTTTTTATCTAAATGAAAAGCGCCGTCGCGTACCCTTACCTACTTATCCTTTTGAACGAAAAAAGTATTGGCTTGAGGTAAATCGAAATGCGACTTTGGGAATGATGTCGCCAAAAACTTCAGATAAGAAATCAGATATTGCTGATTGGTTCTATGTTCCTCGTTGGAAAGAATCAACAGCAATTGAGCTTTTTCAACAGGAAAAACTGCTAGAACAAAATTATTGTTGGTTAATTTTTGTTGATAACTATGGAGTGGGAGCAGAAATTGCTGAACGACTCAAACAACAAAATCAAGATGTAATTTTTGTCAAACTTGGAGAGAAATTTAGCAAGCTTGATGAGTGTACATATACCATAAATCCTGAAGAAAGGGATGACTATGATACCTTATTGCAAACACTAAAAGAACAGAATTGGATTAGTCAAGCGAAGCAAATCGTACATTTTTGGAGCGTTACTCCTAACAATACCTTACCTAAACAAGAGCTAGACACACAAACACAATATCAGTTTTTTGAGGATTGTCAAAATCTCGGTTTCTACAGTCTGCTGTTTTTGGCACAAGCTTTAGCAAAACAGAATATTATTGATCCAATAAAGTTACTCGTTGTCACCAGTAATATAAATGATGTCACTGGTAGCGATAATTTATGTCCTGAAAAAGCAACTATTTTAGGACTATGCAATGTCATTCCGCAAGAGTATCTCAATATAAATTGCTGTTGCTTTGATATTATACTTCCAGACTCTAAAATTAAGCCATATTCAACATTAATAAATTCACTTTTGACAGAATTTATAACACCAATAACTGATAATTTAATTGCTTACCGTGGTAATCATCGCTGGATAAGAATATACGAAACTGTACAGTTAAATGAGAACATTATCAGCAAAACCAAACTAAGAAAACAGGGTGTTTACGTAATCACTGGTGGGCTTGGTCGCCTTGGTTTAGCAATGTCAGAATACTTAGCAAAAACAGTGCAAGCTAAGTTAATTTTAATTAGCAGAAAAAGTATCCCTGAAAAACATCAATGGTCATCATGGCTTAGTAACCATGATGAATCTAATGAAGTCAGCCAAAAACTTAAAAAACTGAGCAAAATTGAGAAATTAGGTGCAGAAGTTCTAACTATTCGCGCTGATGTAGCTAATGAACAACAAATGCAAAAAGCTATAGAATTAGCTAAAGAAAGCTTTGGTGAAATTCATGGGCTAATTCACGCGGCGGGAATTAACGATGATGCATATTACACGATTGAAGAAAGTTCTAAAGCTCAAAGTCAATCACAATTTCATCCTAAAGTATATGGACTATTTATTTTAGAAAAAGTTTTGCAAAATCAAAAATTAGATTTTTGTTTATTCACATCTTCATCATCATCTGTTTTAGGAGGTTTAGGGTTAACTTCCTATTCTGCTGCTAATATTTTTATGGATGCCTATGCTCACAAGCAAAACCAAATAAATTTATTTCCTTGTATTAGTGTGAATTGGGATACTTGGCAATCTCAAGAAGACGACATCCAGGATCTAACTGTGGGAGTGGCGTTAGAGAAATTACGCATGACATGGAAAGAAGGTATAGACGTTTTTAGGCGTGTATTATCTCTAAGTAAAATTCCTCAAATTATTGTTTCTGCTGGAGAATTACAACCCAGAATTGATCAATGGATAAAACGAGAGTTTTTGCAAAAAAATAGAGATACTTTATCACTTCAGTGCAGAGCAAATTTGCAAAGCGAATATGTCCCAGTTCGCAACAATGTAGAACAAATAGTTGCAACAACTTGGCAAAAAGTCTTAGGAATTGAAAAGATTGGTATTTATGATAACTTTTTTGATTTGGGAGGTAGTTCTCTCATCGGTGTTGAGGTGATTTCCCAGTTACAAAAAGAATTCAATACCCATATTCCGATAATCAGTATTTATGAAAGACCAACTATTAGTTCGCTTGCTGAGTTTTTAAGTAGCGATGAACAAGCTAATTTACAAAAAGACTCTTACCGGACTCCAGCAAGATCTGCTTCCATCAAGCGTCGTAAAGAAGCCAGACAGAATTATCGAAGAGAAAGTAAAAAGTAGAAAATAAAAAAATAAATCCTTTGTGGAGTGGAAAATGGCATTGAGTCAGCAAAGACAAGGAAAAAATCAGCAGAATTTATTTTTGGAAAATGAGCTAACACCAAGGTATGCAGTTGCAAATGAAGTGATGCAATTATTTGCGCCATCGAACAGCTTAGTCTCTACAGAAGCCAATATGGCTGTGAAAACTGATGCGTTAGTTGATGATTTTGTAAATGCCATTCACACCAATTCTGAGATTGAATTTAATGCATTACTAGAAACATTTGTTGATAGTCAAGTTCCTATTAATCCTGCTAACTTCGATAACTACCTGGAATATTTAGCAAATAATGTTGTTAATCATTCCATACATACATCTTCACCACGATTTATCGGTCATATGACTTCGGCGCTACCCTGTTTTGTGCGACCTCTTGCGAAACTGATGACAGCAATGAATCAAAATGTTGTCAAAATAGAAACAGCTAAAGCCTTTAGTCCATACGAACGTCAAGCTTTAGCAATGATGCATAGGTTAATTTATAATTTTTCTAATGAATTTTATAGGGAGCATGTCCAAAATAGCCAAAGTACTTTAGGTATATTGGTTTCTGGAGGAACCGCAGCAAACATCATCGCATTATGGTGCGCTCGAAATAAATCCTTGGGTGCAAAAAATAATTTTCCTGGTGTAGAAAAAGCAGGTTTAGCAGCAGCTTTAGATTACTATGGTTATCAAGGAGCAGTAGTAATTGGCTCTGAATTGATGCATTATTCTTTTGAAAAAGCAGCAGATTTATTAGGCATAGGTACGCATGGTTTAATCAAAATTCCTACTAATATTAATAATCAAGTAGACTTATCGGCATTACGTCAAGCTATTGCAGATTGTCAGGCCAAAAATTTACATATTATTGCGATCGCAGGAGTTGCAGGGACTACCGATTCTGGTAACATAGATTCACTTTCAGATATAGCAGATATTGCTCAAGCAGCAAATGTTCATTTTCATGTAGATGCTGCTTGGGGTGGACCACTCATATTTTCCGAACAACATCGACAAAAACTTATTGGTATTGAACGCGCTGATTCAGTCACAATTGATGGACATAAACAGCTGTATTTACCCATGGGTATTGGTATGGTATTTACGCGTGAACCACAGCTAGCTTCATCGATTGAAAAAAATGCTAGCTATACCATGCGTAAAAATTCATTCGATTTAGGTAAACGTGCCTTAGAAGGTTCTCGTCCGGGAATGGTATTATTTTTACATGCTGGGCTACATTTAATCGGGCTGAAAGGTTATGAATTTTTGATTGATGCAGGAATTGAAAAAACCCAATATATGGCTGCTCGGATTGCTACTATGCCCGAATTTGAGTTATTATCTCAACCGGATATAAATTTGCTTCTTTATCGCTACATTCCGGAGTCTTTAAGAGAACTTGCAGCTAAAAATGAATTAACAGAAATTGATAATCACCAAATTAATATATTTAATGAACGCTTGCAAAAAACTCAACGTCAAGTTGGTCGTACTTTTATTTCACGAACAACAAAAACAATCACTTGTTTAGAAAAAGAAACTTCAGTGACTGCATTGCGTGCTGTTATTGCTAATCCGCTTACTACTCAAGATGATATTGATGCAGTTCTAAATGATCAAATTCAGATTGCTTTAGATTTATCAACATCAGATTCTTTAGAAGCTAATCATACCAATTATGTATGAAGATGCGCATGCGCTACACAAAAAATAAAAACGAACCGCGAAGGTACAAAGAAAAGAGGTATGGAGAGAATTTGGTGCAGCTTTACAAGGAAATGGTTTTAGGTATTTATTATGAATAATAATGATCAGGAAAAGAATAAGTTTGATGACAACGATGAGATAGCCATTATTGGTATAAATGGACGCTTTCCAGGTGCAAAAAATGTTGAACAGTTTTGGAAAAATTTGCGAAATGGAATAGAATCAATTTCTCATTTTACAGATGAAGAATTGCTAGCTACAGGTATAGATCCAGATTTGCTCAACAATCCAAATTATGTAAAAGCAGCAAGTATAATAGAAGATGTTGATCTGTTTGACGCCGCATTTTTTGGATTTACTCCTAGAGAGGCTGAAATTACAGACCCACAGCATCGTCTATTTTTAGAATCTGCCTGGGAAGCTTTGGAATCTGCGGGTTATGATTCCGAATCATACGACGGTAAAATTGGGGTTTTTGCTGGTGTAACTAATAGTAATTATTTATTTATTAATTTAGCTTCTAATGAAGAATTAATGCAATCTGTAGATTCATTCAATATTTTTATTGGTAATGAAAAAGATAATTTAAGTACACAAACTTCTTATAAATTAAATCTGACTGGACCAAGTATAAATGTTCAAAATAATTGTTCTACATCCTTAATAGCTGTACATTTAGCCTGTCAAAGTTTGCTCAATGGAGAAAGTGATATTGCTTTGGCTGGTGGTGTTTCTATAGCCAAGTTACCTCAGAAATCTGGTTATCACTATCAAGATGGTGTTATTCATTCCTCTGACGGACATTGTCGGACTTTTGATGCTAAGGCTCAAGGAACAGTGTTTGGCGATGGTTTAGGAATTGTTGTGTTAAAAAGATTGGATGATGCTGTTAATGATGGCGACTTTATTCATGCTGTAATTAAAGGTTCGGCTATCAATAATGACGGCTCTTTAAAAGTTGGATATACAGCACCTAGTGTTAATGGTCAAAGAGAAGTAATTTTAGAAGCACTTGCTTTGGCTGGTGTTGAACCGGATACAATTTCTTATATTGAAGCTCATGGAACTGCAACTCCCTTGGGAGATCCAATTGAAATCAAAGCTCTTACACAAGCTTTTCGTTCTAGCACAAATCAAAAAACTTTCTGTGCTATTGGCTCAGTAAAAACTAATATTGGGCATTTGGATACAGCAGCAGGTGTGACAGGTTTAATTAAAACAGTTCTTGCATTAAAACATCAACAAATACCCCCTAGTTTACATTTTGAAAAACCTAATCCAGAGATAGATTTTGCTAACAGTCCTTTCTATGTCAACACCAAATTATCAGAGTGGGAAACTAACGGTTTACCTCGTAGAGCAGGTGTAAGTTCTTTTGGTGTTGGCGGGACAAACGCCCATGTAATTTTGGAAGAAGCTCCAGTTGTAGAGACGTGCCATGGTGCGTCTCTACAATCACGCCCTTGGCAATTAATATTATTATCAGCCAAAACTAGCACAGCCTTAGAAACTGCGACAGCAAATTTAGCTACTTACCTTCAACAACATCCTAATATAAACTTGCCTGATGTAGCTTATACTCTACAAGTAGGTCGTCGGGCTTTTGAGCATCGGCGCATTGTTGTTTGCAAAGATCTGAAGGATGCAGTTAATTTACTCAAAAATCAAGAGCCAGAACGTGTTTTTAGTAACCATTGGCAGCCAAATCGTTGCCCAGTTATTTTCATGTTTCCTAGACAAGGCTCAGAATATACAAACATGGGTCGGGAATTATACGAAGTTGAAGCGACATATCGCAGACATATAGATAGTTGCGCGAAAATTTTGCAACCTCATCTCGGTCTTGATATCCGTGAACTACTGTTTCCACAATCAGAAACAATGGAAACAGCTAGCCAAAAACTAAAGCAATCAGACATCGCTCAAAGCGCATTATTTGCAGTTGAATATGCCTTAGCTGAGTTATTGATGTCATGGGGAGTAAGCCCAGAGGCGATGATTGGTGACGGTATTGGGGAATATGTTGCAGCTGCGATCGCAGGTGTGTTTTCTCTTGAAGATGCGCTAGCAATAGTAGCAAACCAAGGACAACTACAGCTGCTCAAAAAAGTTCAACTCAACCCACCATGTATTCGTTTTATTTCTCATGTAACTGGTAGTTGGATTACAGATGCACAAGCTACAAATCTCAACTATTGGAGCCAGAGTTTACAACAAACCGAAAATTTTTCCGAGAGTATTTCTCAACTATTACAGCAGTTTGAAGGTGTTTTTATAGAGGTGGGACCGGGAGCAAATTTAAGTACAATCACCAAGCAACATTTAGATATTAATGCTAAACAACATGTACTAACTTGCTTATCTCAAGAACAACTATCAGATGTCAGCTTTTTGTTAGAGATATTAGGTAAATTGTGGCTTTTTGGTGTTGAAATAGATTGGTCAGGATTTTATACTGAAGAACAGCGTCACCGTCTACCTTTACCTACTTATCCTTTTGAACGACAAAGATACTGGATTGAAGCTAAAAAGCCAGGTAAAAACAATAATCAGACTTCAGGTTCACTAATCAAAAAACCTGATATAGCTGACTGGTTTTACATTCCTTTTTGGAAGCCTTCCTTACCTCCAGTACAACTTAATAACGAAGAACTACTACCTGAGAAATATTGCATTTTAGTATTTATCGATGAATGCGGCTTGGGTATTAACTTGGTCAAACGACTAAAAAAACAAAACCGAAATGTAATTACTGTAAAGATTGGTGATGAATTTCAGCAGATAGGCGAGTCTGAATATACTGTCAATCCGGTCAATCATCAGGATTACGATGTTTTATTTCAAGAATTATTTAAAAAAAACTAGAGCGGTAAAACTTGCTAGAGGAGCATACTCTCAAGACTAGCCAAGTATTGCGAGGGGTTACGCCGAAATTGAAGTTGCTCAATTCTTGCCGAATGATGTATTTTTAGATGATTA
>JAESGT010000159.1_pt1 | contig 11274 bp, 8 predicted proteins | sample 9266261 | NCBI WGS metagenome assembly JAESGT01 (sample SAMN15741584, study PRJNA653494) | algae metagenome | isolation source: Pelatocladus maniniholoensis HA4357-MV3 and co-occurring heterotrophs from... | place: USA: Maniniholo cave near Haena, Hawaii | collected 2009-07-28 | reverse complement strand
TATTAATCGCTTGGTTTCTTGAGGATTCTCCTCTATGTGATTTAGTACGTTACTCATATTTTGGTGTCAAAAAACTTCTATTGACGTTCTTTTACCACAAAATATACTATTTTGGAGATGTTTACTACCATAATTCTTCTCTCAATGGAATGATCCTTACAGTCCTACCTGGGGAGTTACGCCGATACTAATTTATCTGGCTATTTTTCTTCGTGTCTATGTGCCTTGGTGGTGAAAAAATCCTTTATCAAACCACAAAGACGTTAAGATACCTTTGTATCTTAATGCCGCTAGCCACCACTCTCAGCAATCAATTCTCCCAGCACTTTGCCTAAATACTCATATTCTTCAATTGTGTTGTAAATCTGCGCGGAAATCCTCACTAGTAACTTCGGTGTCTCTTGCCAAGGAACCACTTGCACTTGAATTTCAAACCGATCAAATAACTCATCACGTATAGATAAAAAATTGCGGTTTGACAAAACAATAGGTATGGGTATAATAGCCATTGAGCCGATCATTTCTTCCGGACAAGGTGGCAAAACTTGGAGTGTTTCACAAAGTAGCTGTCTGGCTTGCAATGCTAATTGATGATTGCGCTGTCTCAATTCATCCCAACCACCAGGTAACAGGGAACCCAAAAATGCGATCGCTTCTGGTACGCACATATACGCTGTGGGATCATCTGTTCCCATCCAATCAAATTCCAATTGAAAGCGACTTTTATCAGTGCGTGGCGAGTTCGCACCGTGGCTAATTGTCAAAGGACGAATTTGTGGTTGTTTATCTCGTTGCACATACAAAAAAGCTGCTCCCTTGGGCGCACACAGCCATTTATGGCAATTTCCCGTGTAATAGGTCGCGCCAATTTCTCGCAAATTTAGGGATAACATACCCGGTGCATGAGCGCCATCTACAAGTGTGTCCACACCCCTTGCTTGCAATTGCTGCACCAACTGCTGTAGGGGAAAGATTAATGCTGTTTGACTGGTGACATGATCTAGTAATGCTAATCTTGTTTGAGGTGAAACTTGCTCTATGACTGCTTCTACAACTTGCTGAGGCGAATCTAGGGGAAAAGGAATCTGAGCAATTACTATCTGCGCCCCTGTGCGGCTGGCGATAAAATCAAGTGCATTACGACAGGCGTTGTACTCGTGGTTAGTTGTGAGTATTTCGTCTCCGGGATGAAAAATTAGGGAACGCAACACTGCATTGACGCCAGTAGTTGCATTGGGGACAAATACCAAATCTTCGACATCAGCACCCACAAACGCCGCTAGTTTGTTTTTAGCTGCATCTAGAAGTAGTTCCCATTCCCTGGTGAAAAATCGTAGTGGTTCTTGTTCGAGCTGCGATCGCAACTGTTGCTGAAATGATAAGACTGTGATCGGGCAAGCACCGAATGATCCGTGATTGAGAAAAGTTACCTTTGGATCAAGCGACCATAAATTCTTAAAAGATGAAGATTGAAGGTTGAGGCATGAAACGCTTTCTTTATCCTTCATCCTTCACCTTTTATCCTTTTTAAACTCCCCAGGCAGGATTCGAACCTGCGACCAATCGGTTAACAGCCGACCGCTCTACCACTGAGCTACTGAGGAACGTCACGATTAATAATAGTAATACCAAGTTCTAGGAATTGGCAAGTACTTTAGGAAAATTTTTTGAAAAAATTTTGTGTGTGTGTTGATTAGCAATCCGAATCCACTCAAACCCTTTGACTCGCTTTTCCGACAGAGTTGAGGATTATCCTATGTTCCGCGTCAAGGACAAGCTTGTCAATAACTCAGGGCTAAAGCCGCTGAGCTTGTAAGAGAAATCAAACAAGCTGTATTGACCAGTCTAAGTACCTCGCGTACTACGTTTTTTGAGTCACGACACCGAGGACAATGCGTACGCCCCCGGCGTTGCCGAAGGCTAGCTAGTTCCCTGCCCTGTCATTTGCAATTAAACAGTTTTAAAGTCACTGAAACAGTGTTGCAAGTCTAAAAAGCTCTTAAAACATTGACAAAGCTAACATTACGACGTTCCACTACAGATAGAACACATTCACCCTAGAGCCAAAGGAGGTAGCAATTCGATTACAAATCTCACATTAAGTTGCGAAAAATGCAACACAAAGAAAGGGATTAAGGATATTAAAGAGTTTCTCAAAAAAGACCCTTCAAAGTTGGGAATAATTTTGAAGCAAGCTAAAAAACCATTGGCAGATGCAGCCGCAGTAAACACTACCAGATTTGCATTGTTGAACGCATTGAAAGAAACTGGCTTACCTATAGAAACAGGTTCAGGAGGATTAACAAAGTTCAACCGTAGCCAAAAAATTTAGAAAAATCTCACTGGTTAGATGCTGCTTGTGTAGGGCAATCAACACCAATTCTCAACATCAAAGGAATTAAACCATTATTAATCACTGCTAATGGTCACGGCTCTAGACAATCTTGTAGAACTGACAAGTTTGGTTTTCCTTCTAGATACGTTCCAAGATTCAAATTTGTTAAAGGATTTCAGACTGGCGATATCGTCAAAGCTGTTGTCGCTACTGGCAAAAAAATAGGTGAATATGTTGGGCGAGTTGCAGTTAGGACTACTGGTAGTTTCAATATCTCTACCAATAATGGATTAGTTCAAGGAATTAGTTACAAATACTGTTCAGCAATTCACAAAAAGGATGGTTATGGTTACGCAAATTAAAAAGACCACGGTGGTTAAAACCACTCGTGTCGCTTCCCTCTCAGGTCTGTAGCTTGCTTCCCGCAGGGTAGACGCGCTTGTTTCCCGCATCCCGTGAGGTTTTTATGAACAATTGATTTCTGGTTTGCAGGAAATATATCAAGCCTTTTGTGATCAACGTGGTTTTGTTCACATGGTTTATCGAACTAGCGTCCAGCTGGCTGAACCTGCTTAAGTTTAGTAGAGTAAGCATTTATACCCACCCTACAATTAACTAGCGGTCTACAGAACCCATAATTACGTCGATACTACCCAGAATTACCACAATATCTGCTACCTTCACACCCCGCAGTAAATGAGGGAGAATTTGTAGGTTGTTATAATCTGCTGGGCGAATCTTCCACCGCCAAGGAAAGACGTTATCATCGCCAATCAAATAAATTCCCAATTCACCTTTACCACTTTCGACGCGGCTGTAAATTTCGCCTTTGGGAATCTTAAAAGTAGGAGCAACTTTCTTGGCTATGTATTGATAATCAAAATCATCCCACTCGGATTTTTTACCAGCTTGCATCCGCTTGGCTTCTAGGTTTTCGTATGGGCCGCCTGGAAGTCCTTTCAGAGCTTGGCGAAGAATCTTCACGGATTCACGCATTTCCCGCATCCGTACCAGGTAACGGGCTAAACAATCTCCGGCAGTTTCCCACTGTACTTCCCAGTCGAAGTCGTCGTAACATTCATAGTGGTCTACTTTCCGCAAATCCCACTTGACGCCAGATGCACGTAACATTGGGCCAGAAAGTCCCCAGTTAAGTGCTTCTTCGCGGGTGATAGTACCAACGCCTTCTACACGGCGACGGAAAATAGGGTTGTTAGTAACTAAGCGCTCGTACTCATCTATCTTGGGTATTAAGTAGTCGCAAAAGTCTTCGCACTTGTCTACCCAACTGTAGGGTAAATCAACCGCTACTCCCCCAATACGGAAGTAGTTGTTGTTAACCATGCGATAACCTGTAGCAGCTTCCCACAGGTCGTAAATCATTTCCCGTTCGCGGAACTGGTAGAAAAAGGGAGTTTGAGCGCCCACGTCAGCAAGGAACGGGCCAAACCACAGTAAATGGTTAGCGATGCGGTTTAACTCCAGCATAATGACGCGGATATAGCTGGCGCGTTTGGGGACGGTAATCCCTGCTAATTTTTCGGGGGCGTTGACTGTGACGGCTTCATTAAACATACCCGCCGCATAGTCCCAGCGACTGACGTAGGGGACATATTGGAGATTAGTGCGGTTTTCCGCAATTTTTTCCATCCCCCGGTGTAGATAGCCAATGACCGGCTCACAATCAACAACGTCTTCGCCATCTAGAGTGACAATTAACCGCAGAACTCCATGCATTGAGGGGTGATGAGGCCCCATGTTCAGCACCATTGGTTCAGTGCGGGTTTCTATTCTTGCCATAGATTCAGTGTTCTCCGGTTTGTTAACGATGAAGCCAATAACCCCTACTTGGATATTTATTTGACGTTTTTGATTTCGGGTGGCTTTTTGAAGATATATTTGCTACTAATACACATAAATTCCACAAGTTAAAATTGGAGAATTCATGCGTTTAGCTTGGATTCAACTAATTTAATTATATTGAGATGGGTGTAGACAAGCCGATTGACACTAGCAGAACTATCCATAGGCATTCAAGAAGATTACCATAGGCTATATCGCTGAACTACCCCGACGTTATACTTATTTCTGCGCCAGTCAACATGAATTCTCATTCCACCGAACCGATAGATATTGAAGAACGGACTTTTTCTCATACTCCTGTCTTGCCTCAAGCAGTGATTGAAGGTTTAGCGGTACGCCCTGGTGGGAATTATTTAGATGCAACAGTTGGGGGTGGAGGTCACACTCGTTTAATTTTGGAAGCTGCAACCGATGTGCGAGTCACTGCTGTTGACCAAGATGAGGATGCTTTGGCGGCGGCGCAAAAGGAATTAGCTGAATTTGGAGAACGTGTCACATTTATCCACACCAACTTTGCGGCTTACGAATTTCCACTTAGTAGTTTTGCTGGTATTATCGCTGATTTGGGAGTGAGTTCTTACCATCTGGACACAGCAAACAGGGGTTTTAGCTTTCGCCATGAAGCTAAATTGGATATGCGAATGAATAAACAACAATCTCTAACAGCAGCAGATGTAATTAATGATTGGGATGAAACTGAACTAGCAGATACTTTTTTTAAATATGGGGAAGAAAGACTCTCACGGCGTATTGCTAAACGCATTGTCGAACAGCGTCCGTTTGAGACGACCACACAGCTAGCACAGGCGATCGCCTACAGTGTTCCACCCAAATATCGTTATGGCAGAATTAACCCTGCGACTCGTGTTTTTCAAGCACTGCGAATTGTGGTCAACGATGAGTTAAAATCTTTAGAAACCTTGATCGCCAAAGCACCACAGGCGCTTATACCTGGTGGCAGAATTGCGATTATCAGTTTTCATAGTTTAGAAGACCGTTTGGTTAAACATGGTTTGAGGAACTCACCTTTGTTAAAGGTTTTGACAAAAAAGCCACTTACTGCACAAGAAGATGAAATTGTCAATAATCCTCGTTCTCGTTCTGCGAAATTAAGGATCGCTCAGAGGGTAGGAATCGGGGATTCTCCGTTATGAGACGCACTCACATTCGGGGATATGGGGGACTATGGGGGACAATGGAGACAAAGCGGAGAATAAACACCAATGACCATTAATCAACTATTCCCAAAATAATTTGCTTAGAACTGCGAGTCCATTCCATCTGCGACGCCGACAAGTTGTTCTTCTGGGAGGGTCATCTTCGCTTTCTAGTTTGGGGCTACTGTTGGTGATTGTCAAATTACTTCGATCTTTTACACCTAAATAGAAGCTTTTCGTGAGAAGATTAGTAAGCATAATAGGGAATCTTCTTCATCTACTTCCGAACCGACTCGGATTTCTGATTGAGCAAGCAAACAAGTTATCAACTGTATTTGATATTTTTGCCAATTTCATCAAATATGTATTAATTGATAGTGTTTGCTACTTTTAGTCATAAAGTTGTAGCGGTAATTACTGAAAAAATTAACAGGGGATTTATACCTTAGATGTATGGAAACCAAGCCTTCAAAACAGTAATTTCTTAAAAAGAACAACATCATAGAAGCCTTTATTGGTTCTGATAAGAAAAAACAGCCTGCCTTTTTGGGGTGCAACTAGTGAATCAGAGAATTCAATAATTTCTTGTTGGCATAGCGATGCTTTTATAGGGTATCCCCTAAAAGAGGCTAGTCTTCCATTTCTTCATGTATTCAGTAGATGGACATAATTAAGCATGAAAGATATTCCTAGTTTGTAATAAGCCATTGTTACTAGTTACTAGAAACTTTTGTTTATTTATGTCCATCTACATATTTCTGAACACACCAAAAAAATTTAGGTAAATACTCAGTAATGATGAACAAAAAATGGGCAACCAAGCGAATCACTCTAAACCTAGCTTCAGGTGAAGCCGAGAAGCTTGAACGATATTGCCAACAAACTGGTAGACCAGCAACAGATGTGATTAGGGAACTTATTCGAGGATTACCTATACAATTGCAAACTGACTTAAACTCAATTGAACAGAATTACTCAACTACTATCGGTCAATTGCGAATTTAATTTAAAATTCATAATTCATAATTCATAATTTATAAGTACAAGTTATGAATTATGAATTAATCATCATTTAATAATTGCTATGAACGACTCTTGGTAACTCAACACGAAAAGTTGAACCTTCAGCGAGTTTACTTTCCACAGTAATAGTGCCTTTCATTAAGCTAACTAATTGGTCTACAATTGCTAGTCCCAAACCAGTACCGCCGTGTTTACGTGTCAGACATTGGTTAACTTGCCGAAATTCTTGGAAAATATTTTTTAAATCAGCTTCGCCAATACCTATACCTGTATCTTTTACGATTAACATCACTCTGTCTTGAATTTCTAAGACTTCAACATTTACATTACCTACATCCGTGAATTTAATCGCATTGGAAAGCAAATTAACTAAAATTTGTCGAAAGCGATCGCAATCATTAATAATCTGAGGATTTGTAAGATTAATATAAACATTTATAGTTAAATTTTTCTGCTGGGCTAAACAATATAATTCTTGAACGGTTGTTGTGATCAATTCAGCCAAATTAAATTCTTCTAGATTCAACTCCAGCCGTCCAGCCTCCAGCTTGGAGAAATCTAGTATATCCTCAATCAGCGCCAGTAGGCGTCTGGCACTGGATAAAATACGTTCTACCATGCTTCTTGCCTGTGGCGGAAACTGATTATATGGGTGGCGTAGCAATAGTTGGGAAAAGCCCAAAATCGCATTCATTGGGGTACGCAATTCATGAGACATTACTGCCAAAAACTGTGATTTGAGCCTTGTCGCTTCTTGTAATTGTAAATTTTCATTTTTGATCGCCTGTAACTGTTCTTCTGCTTGCTTACGGATGGTAATATCCCTGATCAACCAACGCCAACCTTGAGAATTACCTTGGCGATCGCAGATTGTAGTTACACTGATGGCGGCGTCAAATTTAGTGTGTTCCCGCGTTTGCAGATGAATTTCCCAATCTTGAATTTGTTTGATCTGCTGCAAACTAATTAGCTGGGAACGAAACACACGACGCTGATTTTCTGGGACGAAATTGATCAGTAATTTACCTTGAATATATTTTTGTGATATTCTAAATAAGCTACTAGCAGTGCGGTTTGCTTCTAAGATTTTGCCTTCAGTATTAGTTACTAGAATAAGCATCTGGGGCGAAATCAAATAGTTCTTTGTAGCGTTGACGTTCCACTTCCAATGCAAAGCGGATATCTATTAATTCCTGATTCTGTTGGCGTATTTCTTCTTCTGCTACTCTGAGTTCTTCTAATGCTGTGTTAAGTTCCTCAAGAGAATCATGCAGAATTTCTGATGACGGTAATGGTGAAGTATTAGCATGATTTTGTAGCGCATCAGCACGTTGACGTACAGCCTTTATTTGTTGGGTCCATTCGGAGGTGTTCACACTGAAACTCCTAGTGATTATGACTGGTTTATTATTTTTTTATTTAAAGTATGTAAAATTATTCAGAGGAATTAGTACTGTAAAAGCTACCGAAAAGACTCTGAGGTATTAAATTTATCTGGTGAAACTGATTTATTAATAGAGTTGGGAGAGAAAGAAGGAAGGAATTTTGGCATATTTAATGATGTTGAATTTTAAAAAAGAATGTTATAATTATTTGGTTGATTTCTTGATGGCATATCTTAACAAGAATTAAATCATAGTTTCTATAATCAATTATTTAACAAAAATGTCACTATATTGAGTTTTGGTTAAGTATGTAAACAAGATTTGGGATTTTTTTAACTTCATGCTTGCAACTTTTTAATTACAAGCCGTAAGCTCTAATTTTTGTCACTTTATTTAACATATTAATTGATTTTTGGGAGGCTATCACCCCTCGGCCGTTATAAGTATGGCAAAATTTGATCTTCCAAAAGTTTAAATATTGATTATAAATTTTAGTTTGGAAATCAATGCAACCTTTACAAACAAGCTCATCTATAAAATAGAATCTGCTGCTTTCAATTGATTAAGAGTGACACATATATAGTTGTTTTTATATCTCCTTAGCGAGTGATAAAAAACAGCGTTTAAGTATGAGATTAAGAATCTACCAATAACCAATGACGACCCTAGCTAGTTAACTTCATTTTGGTGTATCCAGTTCATGATGGCTACTTGTTCGTTTTGTCAATTTCCTCCATTAACAAGATTACTCCTTGAATATCTCGTGTGGTTGAAGCACGTAGAGGTGTACAGGAAATTTTGCACAATATTGCTCTACCACGTCGATTTATGGCTTCAAGTGTCACTTCTGGACATGAAGACTCTCCTAGTAAACAGGTGCGGATAGGTTGACGAAGTTGTTCAACTGGTAAACCAATATCCAGATTTAGAAAGTGTCTACCTTTAACTTCATCAGCACGGACACCCCAAAGGTCTTCAGCGCGATAATTCCAAATTTGGATGTGTAGGTCTTGATTGAGAACGACCACACCACTGTGCAAACCAGTCAAAATCGATTCCAAAAAGGTGTTGATTTGAGCAAGTTCATCACTACGCTGACGCATTTCGTCGTTGAGAGTGTGGAGTTCTTCGTTAGTAGATTGTAATTCCTCGTTCATTGTCTCCAACTCTTCGTTGGTAGATTGGAGTTCTTCGTTGGTGGTTTCGAGTTCTTCGACGGTAGACTGAAGTTCTTCGTTGGTCGTTTCCAATTCTTCGTTAGTAGATTGGAGTTCTTCGTAAGCTGTTTCCAGTTCTTGGTTGGCGTGTACTAGATCGTTTTGTAATTGTTTGAAGCGAGTAACGTCGGTGAAGACGATTTTTACGCCCAAAAATTCATCGCCCTTATTGTCTAGCAGAGGTATGATCTGGACGTCGAAATATCTGGTTTCTTGTTCTGTAATTGACCATTCAATTTCTTTCAAAGTGACAGCACGGTGGCTAGTGCTAACTTTCTGAATCTGCGATCGCAATTCTAATGGTCTATACGAAATTTCTAAATCTTGTAGGGGACGACCTAGATCTCTAGGATTGAGATTACATAAACTACGAGCTTGTTCGTTAGCTAGCACCAAATAATTGTGAATATCCACTATCACCTGAGCAATTGGATCAATCTCGAAGGCTGCTTGATGAATGCGAGTCATCTTGTCAACGTTCTCCGGTGTGGATTGCTGAGTACTCAAATGTGTGATATTCAACAATAGATCGCGGCGGTTTCCGTTTGTTACTTTTGTAAATATACGTCGCCGCAAATCCAAAGGTGTAAAGGAGTGATTACGGGTAAACAACATTTCTGCTTTACCTAAAAACAGAAAACCGTGATTGTGTAGAGCAAAATGAAAGCGATCCAAAATTCTCACTTGAGTTTCAGAATTGAAATACATTAAAGTGTTGCGACACACTAGCATGTCAATTTTGGAGATTGGTGCATCCTGAACTAAATCGTGACGACCAAAAATGACACCGCGACGCAATTCTTTCTGCACGATGTAGCGACCACCTAAACGCTCGAAATACTTTTCTAGTAACTCTGGAGAAATAGGTTGGATTTCCTTGGGGTTGGGGTTATAGTTTGCATGACGAGCGTATTCAAGAGCTTCAGCATCCACATCAGTTGCAAAGACTTTCACTCGTGCTATGTATTGTTCTATACCCACTGCTTCAGCCAGCAACATAGCTAAAGTGTAAGTTTCTTCCCCAGAAGCACATCCCGCACTCCATACTCGAATAGGTTGGCTGGGGTGTTTGTTACTAATGATCCGAGGAATGATTTCACTTGCTATATATTCCCAAGTTTCCGCATCTCGAAAGAAACCCGTGACATTAATTAAGATCGTGTTGAACAACTCAACAAACTCGTCTGGATGTACTTCCAGGTAGTCAAGATATTCGTTGTAATCTTCAACACCAATCATTTGCATACGTCTTTTTATCCGCCTGCTTAAGCTGGTGCGCTTGTAGCCCCTAAAATCAAAACCACGGTTGCGTTTGATGTATTCTAAAAGGTTTTCTAGTTCTGGATTAGTATCCGTGGTACTCATAAGTAATGGGCGCGTTAAAGCATATTAATAAGAACAATATTTTGCAAATTAATTGCTAAATTAAGTAATTTATACAAAAATAAAATATAATTTAAAAGTTTTAAACCTCGTCTAGTTGGAAACCCCTAGTTTTACTCATCAGGATCAAAATGATTTTTCACTTACAAGCGATCGCAAACTCCAATTCTCAAGATAGATGAGGTTTAAATATAAAAAATATTTGGAAAGTTACTTATTAATTAAATAAACTAAAGTATTAGCGATCGCTTCCAAAGGCAAAACAAAATCAACTACTCCAGTTTTTATAGCAGCTTCAGGCATCGCAAAAAAATCAGAAGTCGCTTCATCTTGAGCAATTACTGTACCACCCATCTTTTTTATTGCCTGTACTCCGGTTGCGCCATCACCATCCATCCCAGTCAAGACAACAGCGATCGCCCATTGTTGGAAACTAGCTGCTGCTGACTGAAACAGCACATCGCCTGCGGGGCGGACATGACGAACTTTTTCCGTTTGAGACAAAGACAAAGTTGCGTCGGTATTGATTAACAGGTGATGGTTGGGAGCAGCAATGTAAACCGTGCCTGGTTTTAACTTGTCAGCCGCTTCTGCCTGCTTAACTATTAAAGGAGTACGTTGACTTAATATTTCAGCAAGCATACTCGGATAGTGGGGAGCTAGGTGCTGAACAATGGCGATGGGAGCAGCAAACTCTTGGGGTAAGTTGGATAAAATTGCGCTTAAAGCCTTAAGTCCACCAGCTGATACCACTATTACTACTATGTAGTTATTCGTCATTAATCACTAAACATCTCCAAAATAGTATATTTTGTGGTAAAAGAACGTCAATAGAAGTTTTTTGACACCAAAATATGAGTAACGTACTAAATCACATAGAGGAGAATCCTCAAGAAACCAAGCGATTAATA
>JAESGT010000158.1_pt1 | contig 11369 bp, 9 predicted proteins | sample 9266261 | NCBI WGS metagenome assembly JAESGT01 (sample SAMN15741584, study PRJNA653494) | algae metagenome | isolation source: Pelatocladus maniniholoensis HA4357-MV3 and co-occurring heterotrophs from... | place: USA: Maniniholo cave near Haena, Hawaii | collected 2009-07-28 | reverse complement strand
ACGGTTCAGTCAAATAATGCAACCTGGACTCCAAAATTATTACTCAAAATATAACCGTGTACAAAAATCAAACTGCATGGTAATGATAACTGGCATCACCAAATCAGCAGCGCGATTCCCCAGTTGCGTCAACTTCTTTTGTAGCGATCGCACAGAAGTGGAAAAACTTTTTGGTTTACTGTGTATACCTAAACGCATATATTTGTCCAAAAATCAACCTTTAATGTGTCACTTTAAGGTGCGTTTGCCCTGCTATTTCCCCTTAACCGAGCAGTATTGAGACCTGGGGTTGTAAGACCTTTACAGCGTGCCACCTCCAATACCCCGGTGCTTGGGGACAGTTCAAAATTATTTTGGTGGAGTACTACTTTTGAGCCAACCCTTTTTGAGCAGCAACCAAAGAAACCCCAATAATAACGAACAAGGTTCCTGTTATGCGTAATGAAGTCGCTGGGTATTTGTTCAACCCGATGAGACCAAAATGATCTAAAAAAAGTGCTGCAATCATCTGACCTGCAATTGTGAGTCCTAATGTCAATGCTGCCCCAATCTTAGGCGCGGCAAAAATAGTTGACCAGACATACAAAGTTCCCAAACACCCTCCTATCCACATCCACCACGATGTTTGAGAAAGTGAAGTCAAAGTAGGAAGTGGATAGTGGGCAAAGAAACAAATTGTAAACGATGCGATAGTGCCAGCAAGATATGAGATAAATGTAACTTGCATTGGCTTACCAATATAACTTTTTAAAAGAGTATTCAGGGCAACTTGAACAGGTAAAATAGCACCACCAATCAATGCTGCTATCAAATAAATGGTTCTAGAACTCATAACATATAACTCCGAAAACTAAACAGAAAATTTTGTAGCCAGCATCTAGCAGGATGTGACAAGATAAAAAGCACTCAAAATTTTAACAAAATGCATCAACACAGTTCAGTTAATAATTTTGAATACAAAAAAATTACCAGTAAAGTCCGTAAATTTACGGACTTTACAAAGGATTTTGGTATTAACTGAACCGTATTGTATTATAAATTTGCTAATCTTGATGAGTGTTGCGCTGATAACAATGCTCAACTAAGTACGATAATAGAGAATTGAAGCGCTTAAGCAGTCTCAAGATGCCGTTGAATCGCCGTTACCAATTCGCAAATACCTGTAATTTTAAGCATACTGTAGTGATCAGCTTTGAGGTTTATGACCGTTGGAGTCTTTCGGGAATATCGACTGTGGCTCTCAATAAATGAGTAATCATCACCATCGGCCTTAAAAATAGTTATAGGTGCAACAATCTGTCTCTTGGTTAGTTCGCGGAATGTGTACTTGACTTCATATGTTTGGTGTACAATTCTGATTATTCGTTTCACCAGATCCAAATCAAGCTTCTTATATATTGCAATAAATGACGCGAAGCTGTTTTCATCCTTGGCAACTTTCAAACACTCCTCCAGTGCGAGACCTGTAATGGTGCTTGCAAAAACCGAGAAAAGAATTGTCACATAGACTTTGTTAGTGAATACAGGTTGATTGCCATCAATAGCTTCATTATTAGTTTCAACCTTTGGTGATCCCGGAGCAATCAAAAAGAGATTTTCCACATGCTCACCGGACTGCTCAAGCTGATAAGCAACTTCAAAAGCTACCCGTGCGCCGAAGGAATATCCCCACAGTGTATAGGGGCCGTTTGGTTGAATACGTTTAATTTCCTTAATGTCTTCTACCGCCATCTCACTAATAGAGGAAAATGGCTTTTCGCCTTGGTTGATTCCATAGGCTTGAACACCGTAAAAGGGTCGATTGATATTGATTTTTTCTGCCAGCAACCTCAAATTCATTGGATAACCACCAAGTCCAGGCCAGCAATAGATGGGATTCTTGACTCCTGTGGATGATAGACGTACTAAACGCGAAGCAAGTTCAACTTCATCACTGTCCACTTTACGAGCGAGTTTTTCGATAGTTGGAGCTTCAAAAAGAGTATGCAAAGGCAAGGTACAATCAAACTCTTTATTGATAGCGTTGATTATTCTCACAGCAATAAGTGAGTTCCCGCCGGATTCAAAGAAATCATCACATATTGAGACAGAATCCCATTTCATCGCCTTTTTCCAAATCTCACCTATTCGCTGTTCAGTATTTGTACGAGGCTTGATGATGGGCCGTTGGGCCATTTCGATATTCACTTTGTCCGATGCTTCCAGCGCTTTAACGTCGATCTTACCATTGGCAGTAAGTGGTAGCTTGTCTATAACTATGATCTTGTTAGGCATCATGTAATCAGGCAAAAAGTTGCGTAGATCCTCTTTGATTAACTCAGCAGGGCCTTTCATCTGGACGGCGTCTTCTCTCATCCCCTCGCTGATTAACTGCTCATCACTGACGCGACCACCGATACAGAAGTAAGAAGGACCCGGTTCTTCATGACTAGCACTGAGTATCTTTGTTATCTGCTTTGCTGAAGGAAGATCATTACCAGTCTCGGAGCTGTATCCGGACGACAAGAAACCAAGATTTAGATCATTCATCTGCAAATGTTGAAGCTTCCTGCCCATTGCGAAATAATTTGCCCATTTACAGCTGCTTCTACCAATCATGGCAATTCCAAAACTTCCTTGCTCATAGGTTAGCTGATTGATAGCTATTACATGCCTTTTGAGAATGATATCGTCTGAGATTTTTTGCAAGCCTCTGTCTTTGTACTTGTATAAACCCGCAGGTAAATCAGGAATTTTTCCAGGATGACTCTGCACATAAATATCAACTGGTTCAATCGACAATGGCTTGAGTTGAGGTACTAGATCAAAAGTGCCTAGATAATAATAATGCTCGTCTGGACAGAGAATTTTCTCATTTACTTCCGGTGTATAGTTAGCATCTCCAATAGTAAGTTTATATGGTGGCAGAATCTTGTCAAATAAACCCAACATGTGGCCAGTTTCAATTTCGAGTACCTCTTGAATATTATTTTTATAAACTAGCTCGATAGCTTTTCTCTTTCCAATGAAGTGTATTTTTATTCGTGTTTTTTCTTTACTATCTATTTGATTTAATAGTACTAATTGATGGCGTCCCGGATGGTAATAGTAGTAACCATCATTCAACCCTGCTATGTTAACTAATTCAAGATACATTTGCGTTGCATACAATGCGCCAGGTGATGCATAAGCATACTTGGGTAACAGACGCTCATCGCTATGAAATGCACCGAAATATCTCAAAATCTCACCTAATTCTGTGAGGCTTAATGCATCCAAGCCACGAGAATCAGCGAAGTTGTCAGTTTGGACATCAGTAATCTGTCTATCTAGCAACTGCATAATATCAGCTTTGTGAACAGCGCCACCCTCGAATAAACGGTAGGATTTTCGAGTAAACGCCAATCGGCGCTGTTCTTCGGTCGGTGTTTTACCTGGAAGATCGATTTCTATTTGGCCAGGTACACAATTTTCTTCGTCGATATCCCTATATCCAAGATTTGACAATTGAGCTTTGACTTGAAGCTTGTTTTGCTTGGACAGATGGTGTTCTCCGTGGACACCCTGATCCATGACAGCAGCTTGCTTAGGACTCAATTCGATACATGCAATCAAATCAGAGTATCCGGTACGAGAATTTTTCTTAACTATAACAGCTGCGTTCTTAACCCAGTCATGTTTCTCAATTGCCACCTTTACTTCGTCCAGTTCAATCCGAAACCCTCTAAGTTTTACCTGATTGTCTACTCGCCCAACGAACTGAACAGTACCATCTGCATTCCAACAGACTAAGTCTCCAGTCTTATACAGTTTGGCATCTCCAGAACTCGTCGAAAATTGATCGTTGACAAACCTTTCTTTTGTCAAGTCTGGTCGATTAATATATCCACGCGCCAGCTGAACACCACCGATATATAACTCACCACTTTCTCCAACCGATGCTAGCGATTGATCGTTGTTGAGAATGTAAAACTGAGTATTGTGAACGGGAGTACCAATGGCGATCGCTTCAGGATAATCAGCGATCGCATTTTTATCAACTTTAAAGGCGGAAGCATTGATTGTGCATTCACTTGGGCCATAGACATTAATTAAGTCACATTTTGGCAGCACTTCGATGCATTGTAGCGCAAGTTTTTTTGACAGAATTTCGCCCCCGCTAAATATTTGTGTCAGTGACTTACAATTATGGAATAAGTCGGTGTCGAGAAGCGCTTGCAACAGCGTCGGAACGCATTGCAAAGTTGTCACATGATGTCGAATAGTAGTCTCAATTAACTGTTCTGGATCTTTATAGGTTCCGGGGCGGCTCATAATAATTTTACTGCCACAACAGGATGCAAGAATCTCCCATTGTGCTGCGTCAAAACTCATAGGTGTTTTTTGCAGAACAACTTTGTTGTGATCTAACTTGCAAACACTTTGCAGCCAATTCATCTGGTTGACGATACTGTGGTGTTCTATCATTACACCCTTTGGCTTTCCCGTACTACCAGAAGTATAAATTACATAGGCTAAATTGTCAGAACACGGTTGTTTGCAAAGTCTATCCTGTGTAATTAGTGGGGATGGGAACTCAAAATCCTCCGCCTCTTCAAGTGTAACATTTGCACCAAGATGCTGAAGATAATCACCCAAGCGTGAACTGATGTTGGCGAGTTCTTGATAAGTTAGACATTCATGCTCACAATGATCACATACAACTGCTTCTTTATGAGGTTGAGCCTGCACTTGCTCTAGAAACAAATCAAGAAGAGATTTTGTTATCAAATCTTTTGACTCTGTGTTATCTAGCTTTTGTATAAGCAAATCTTTTGTTTGCATAGCTGATCTCCAATCTAATTTTTAAAGGTGCGTTAGGCGCTCACATCATATTTTTTGTGAAAAATCAGATTCAAATACACGCCTAACACAACACCAAATGCTACAACAAGGGCTTTGAATTTCTCTGTGAGGTTAGTTGATATCTTGCACCAACTTTTCGTACCGCCAAGAAATAAATTAGGGGAAAATTCCTACAATGATTCTTGTTACTTTAGAGCTTTTACTTTAGAATTTATTTTCTCTCGTAAACGACGTGCAGATTCAGCAGGAGATTGAGCATTGTAAATCGCAGCACCAACTGCTGCTACATCCGCTCCTGCTGCTTCTACTTCCTGAATCGTATTTTCATTGATACCCCCCGCGGCCGAGAGAGATATAGAAACTGCACCTCGTAGAGCTGTAAGTTCGCTTGCAGTCGAAGCACACAAGTGATTAGCCTGCTCATCTAATCCGCAGTGCAGTTCCAAGTAATTAACTCCCAGCTTTTCTAAGTCGCGGGCGCGTTGCACACGATTTGAAACGGAAATCATGTCAGCAGTCACATATCTGCCATACTTACGAGCAGCAGCTATAGCTCCTTGAATAGTGCTGTCATTTGATACAGCTAGAATTGTAGTGAAGTCTGCTCCTGCTTTGAATGCCATTTCAGCTTCTAAGCCTCCAGCATCCATCGTCTTCATATCTGCAAAAATGAGCTTATTTGGAAAAGATTGTTTGAAAGTTTCAACAACCTTCAACCCCTCTTGCTTAATCAAAGGAGTACCAGCTTCGATGATATCTACATAATCAACAACATCTTTAAGCAATTTGATAGCTTGCTCTAATGACAACAAATCTACAGAAACTTGCAATTTCATTGAAAAACCTCTTTTTGTTCAAAAAAATAGTTTACTTTGAGCTTGTGTTAGTTATTCAAGATTGGCGTGCAATGCCCAAAGAGTTTCAGAACTTTTATTGATAGTGTGAGATAAGAAATGAAATAAAGCATCAAAGATCAACAAAGAAGATTGCTCGAATAGTGAACCACTAAATTGTTGTGAATGTTGATGACTATGATCTTGTTTAGCCGCAGCTTCTATGTGAATTAAAAAGTCAGCTATCTTGGCTAAAGGAGAATCAATTTGAGTTGTGACACTAGCAATATATGCACCAATTTCTTTTGCTTTGCACGCAATTTCTAAAACATGTTCTGTGCTGCCCGAACCAGAGAAATCTATTAGTAAATCACCTTGTTGAATTGCTGGAGTAATCGTTTCACCAACAACATAGACCTGCCGTCCCAAATGCATTAGCCGCATAGCAAACATACGAGTCACCAGACCACTACGACCTTCACCAGCTACAAAGATTCTTTGGGCATTCATAATTGCTTGCCCAAGTTGAATAACTGATGAATAATTGATTTTTTCTAAAACTTGTTTGTTTTCGATTAACACCAATTCAACGATTTTACTAAAATCGGTATTAATGTCTGTAGTAATGACTGGTTGGGAAACATTAGCCATGATAATTATATCCTCTCAAATAAAGCAGTTTTACACTCATAATCATGGAACTGTAGTTGAAAATAATACAAGAGCTTTAAGCAAGATTTAAACAGGACTTTTCAAAATACCAAGAGACGGCTTTGGTACAAATCTTGAATTACTTGAACAGTACATACTATAGCTACAAGTCCGATGACCACAACAGGCAACAAACCTTTGCCAACTATGGCAAGTATAAGAAGGATAAATGCAGAATAAAGGCGAAACCTAGAACGGATTTTACAGTAGCGTATAACTCCAGTACGATGCAAAAGAGCTAGAGCTAATAAGCATAATGCGACCATGCTACAGAGAAGTACACGCTCTGGCGGGGGCAGCGCTACGCTAGGCTCACTTGATATGATGTGTTTGACGCCAACTCCCGTAGCAGTGAGTCCAATCACCAAGGGTAAATGTCCGTAAAGCCAAATTTGATAAACGCCTATTTGACCAGTTGCATTAGCAGAACGCAAAGCTGAATTACCAATATTTTCAAAATAGACCCACCACAAGCTAAAAGCAATACTAAAACCGAATATTGCAGCAAGCGCACTTTTAGCATCCCAGTTTTGATTGGAGAGACCATCAACCACGCCTATGATCGCCTCGCCCAAGACAATAATGGTAAATAGCCCGAAACGTTCTGGCAAGTGTTCAATATGGTGGGTTAGTCCTAACTGTAACTGTTTTGCTGTCAAAGGTGTGGCGAAATCTAAAATTAATCCCAATGCCCAAAAGCCGAAACGTAATGGCATGGGTACGAATACAGAGAGCAGCCAAAGAACAGCTGCGATCGCAAAACCTTGTGCATAACGAGTTGCTAGTGGACGTGCTAAAGGGATATGCCTTGCAGCACGCAGATATTCAATGACAAGCATAGCTCTTCCGGCAGCATAGGAAAGAGCAAAGCCAGCAGAACTTTCCCCCAAGCCGTGGTGTGTATTTACCGCTAAGGTGGCGATCGCTACCATTTGCCCACCAGTCAGCAAGCGATGACCTATGTCATCAATCTCAAATCGATTGGTATAAAATGTCGTGCCAATCCATGCCCACCACATTGGTATGAATAGAAACACAAAGCTGAAAAATCCTGATAGGGAAACATCTTCGCTGAGATTGTGGGCAACTTGTGATACTGCAACTACAAATACCAAATCATAGAAAAGTTCCAGCCAAGTAGCATGACCATTTTTTTCTTCGCTTTCTACACCAATACGCAGGCGAGGAGGTTGGAACCAGGTTTTCACATCTAAAACCTCATTTTTTTTAACTTCTATCAAACTTAATGATCAATGCACGAAGGTTTTGTCAATATAACACCAGATCCAATTTTCACCAGGCTCAAAAGACTTTACAAGAGGATGACCAGTATTGTGAAAGTGCTTGGTAGCGTGCTTGTTTTTGGATGAATTGCAACAACCAACATGTCCACAAGTTAGGCAAACCCGTAGATGTACCCAAGTATCTCCGCTTGCCAAACATTCCTCACATCCAACACTAATGGATGTGACTGCTTGTATCTGATTGAGATGTGTACACTCCATAAATTCTCCTTGATCTACTCTTTAGAAGTAAGAGCGAGTTCATTTTTATATCTGTTCATTTCTTGAAACGAGCGTAAAGGCAAACTAACCTTAAAGCATGTGTCGCCGGGCTTTGAGAAGCAGCGAATATGCCCACCATGCTGACCTACTATTATTCGATAGGCAATATCTAAACCTAGTCCTGTTCCTACACCAATACCTTTAGTTGTGAAAAACGGATCGAAAATCCGAGATTGAGCGCACTTCCATATGCTTGAATCATTGGTAAATTTTGTTCGTATTCACGCACCACTTGGATACGATGCTTTTTGAGCTTATAGCTCAAAATAGTGAGTGTACTTTCAATACCTTCATGAACAGATACCTCCTTTAGTGGAGATTGATCCATGTATGAGTATGCTTTGACAGAATTGACAAGCTCAGAAATCCGATCAACGCCCTGCTCAAGGACATTCAGCATACTTTCTGTAGCTAGCGTTGTCTCCAACCAAGTGAGTACATACTTGAATGCATTGGCATTCACCTGCTTACCAATAAATTCTAACTGCTGAACGTCAATTCCTAATGCAACTAAGGTAGGTACAAATTCCCAGCCATCACTAACGCCATGTGACTCTAGCCAATCGGATAGTTCATCTTCCAAATCTATCTGAGTCAAGGGATCAAAATTGCACGGTTGAGCCACCCGCCCCATTGCCTTACTCTTGATCTCCAAGAGATACTCCAATTGAGCTGGAGTGAGGTGTTGTTTGGTAGACGCAAGCGAGAAATTTTGCAAGACACTGACTGTATCGTGCAACTGTCCTACTGCTCTACGTACTGCTGCTGTTGGATTACCCAGTTCATGAGCAAGACCAGCAGCTAACGTACCCAAGGAAATAAGCTTATCGTGTTGATGAGACAACATCTGTAACTCTTGCATTCGGCTTGCCATAAAACCGAGAACAGCGTTTCTCACTGATGGACAAAACATGAGCATCTGCCAAAATTGCTCCTCGTGCAAGCAGTATACGTGACTTTGATTAACTGCTTGTCCACTTGCAAGGTGAACTGTACCTGCAAGGAGGGGAACTTCACCAAAAAATGTCCCAGTTTCATATGTAGCTAAAACAACTTCTTGGTTATTGATCTCTCGTGTTAAGCGAATTGCTCCTTCAAATACCATGTAAAAACATTTTGCAGGCTCTCCTTGTTTAAACAGTAAATCTCCTGGATTCAGCCAGATGTTAGTACCGCTCACCAAACGCATCAGCTCATTTTCTGTCAAGTCTTTGAACAACGGTATTTTTTTTAACAAATTAAGCATGGGAAAACCTAAAGTGTTTTTTGTTTTTATAAGGATGAGAGATATTGATGTATGAATTGAATAGCTATCGACCCTTCACCCACTGCTGAGGCAACTCGTTTCACTGACTGATAGCGCACATCACCTACTGCTAAAATTCCTGGTATGTTAGTTTCAAGAAGATATGGCGATCGAGACAATGTCCATCCTTTAGGGTACATCTGACCATGCAAAACATCAGGACCAGTCATAATGTAGCCTTTTGGATCTCTCTCGACAATATCTTGCAACCAATTGGTATGTGGTGTTGCGCCAATAAAAATGAAAAGGGCACAGGCAGGGAGAGTTTCGACCTCATTAGTTAATAAGTTGGTAATAGTGATCGCCTCAAGCTTGTCTTTACCGAACACTTCAGTAGCTTCGCTTAACACTTTTACTATGATGTTGTTCGTCTGTTTGATTTGATCAATTAAATACTTAGACATGCTTTTCTTGAGTGAGTCCCTGCGTACGAGAAGGGTTACTGAGCGAGCGTATCTAGAAAGGTGTATAGCAGCCTGTCCGGCAGAATTGCCTGCTCCAACAATAAATACATCTTCACCTTGGTATCCCATTGCTTCGGTCATCGCTGATCCATAGTATACGCCAGCACCTGTTAACTTGTCACAGCCACGCACGTTGAGTTTACGATAGGATACACCAGTTGCAATAATTACTGTGTGACTACTTATTTCTGATCCGTCTGCTAGTGTTATATATCGATATTGACCATCTACACGTAGGCCTTTTACTTCCTGTGGTGTCAGAATTTCTGCTCCGAACTTCTGGGCTTGTGCAACAGCACGCCTAGCTAAATCTCCCCCAGTTAGACCCACCGGAAAACCTAGATAATTCTCAATTCTGGAACTAGTTCCAGCCTGTCCGCCCGGAGCCTCTTTTTCTACAATCACAGTATGTAATCCTTCGGAAGCCGCGTACACTGCTGCTGCTAAACCAGCAGGACCAGCACCCACAATGATCACATCGTAAAACGGCATTTCAGCACGAGTTTTCAAGCCGATTTTCTCAGCAATTTGAATATTTGTCGGCTGTAGAAGATGTGAACCGTCGGGAAAGAACAGTAGTGGTAGGTTTACATGATCAGGGTTGGTATAACTAGATAACTTGTTTCCCTCTTCTGATTCAATATCCAACCATTGATAAGGAATATGGTTACGAGCCAAGAAATCTTTAATTTGATGCGTTTTGGGAGACCATCGATCGCCAATTACACGAACACCCTCAAAGCACGGAAGATAGGTTTTTTTCCAAATCTCAAGCAAATCGTTAAGTACTGGAAACAAACCCTGCTCCGGGGGTGTCCACGGTTTCATCAAATAATAATCAATTTTGGCCTTATTGATCGCACGGATAGCTTCATCAGTGTCAGCATATGCTGTAAGTAAGGCACGCTTGGCATCTGGAAAAATTTCCTTAGCCTGTTCAAGAAACTCAACACCGGTCATGTTTGGCATTCGCTGATCCACTAACAATAGAGCTACAGGATGGTTGCGTAGTTTCAATTTTTTCAGTGTCTCTAGAGCCATCTGACCAGAATCAGCACGCAGTACACGGAAGTTTTCGCCGTATTCGCGGCGTAAATCGCGCTCGATAGAGCGTAAAACTTCTGGGTCGTCGTCTATTGTAATTAGAACAGGTTTAGCCATGATATTCCCTCATTTGTTGATTTTCCCCTATTTTCAAGATAGAACCCCAGGGGCGTTAGCGTAGTTCCTCCTTTAAGGAGGTCGCGCCCACAAAGAGGGAATGAAAATAGTTATTCCCCTTCCTTAGCTTTTACCTTTACTTTCTTTCCTAGCTAGAACCCCATGTAATCAATCACACAATCTGTGCATAAAAAGATGATTACACTCGTAAACTCCTTACCCCCATACCCATTTTTAAGACGGCTATTGACCCTAACTATACGCTGGCTAATTCGATCGCTTCATATTCGTCTACCAGTTGGATGCCTTCACAGAATGCACTCATTCTCAGGAAATCCTCTACCTGCACTTGTGCGCCAACTACATACAATTCCACATCCAATACCTTCGCCAAATTTATGAACTGGTAGAACAAGGATCGGCAGGGTGGATGCGTCCTAAATTGGTAACTCTGTGGAAAATATTGGCAAGTAAAATTGGGTCTGGTTTTTCCGGAAGGAGTTTT
>JAESGT010000157.1_pt1 | contig 11449 bp, 12 predicted proteins | sample 9266261 | NCBI WGS metagenome assembly JAESGT01 (sample SAMN15741584, study PRJNA653494) | algae metagenome | isolation source: Pelatocladus maniniholoensis HA4357-MV3 and co-occurring heterotrophs from... | place: USA: Maniniholo cave near Haena, Hawaii | collected 2009-07-28 | reverse complement strand
CCTGTTTTAAAGCCTTTTGTAGTTTCTCTATTTGCTGGGAAGTTAAATGATTTTTTGCTGGCATTATTCCATTTTTTTACTGAATTCGGCTTTTTATTATACCCAATTTAAATGCTGAACAGCTTACCCGTAATGAAGATAGGAAGAACCTGTAAGCCCCATATAGTAATCTATCGCTGCATTTTGATAACGAGTTGCTTTTGAAATATTAATTAGTTTTGGTTTTTGCATTTATAAATTGATAGAAATCGTTGTACCTTTATGCTTAATATTCCAAGCAAGCGCGCTCCTTGTCAGTTCACCAAATTTTGCTTCTTGGTTGACCTATGTATTAGAGTGGAGAAATACTAAACTAACTGCGCCTCACCATAACCGAATTACCTTCTATCTTGGTCATGTAAGTTGAGAGTGGTTTTGTGGCTGGCCCATTTTGCACCTTACCATCAACTCCAAATTCTGAGGCATGACAGGGACATAAAAATATTTTTTCCTCAACTTCCCATTCCACCGTACAACCCATATGAGTGCAGGTGGGATTAACAGCTATCAGATTTTTACTTTTAGAAGTACCAATCACCAGAATGGAACCAAAAGGCGATTTTTCTTTTAAGATTTGACCTGTTTCATCTAACTCTCCAACTGTCCCCACATGAAGCCAATTTTCAGATTTAGATGATTTCCGTTTGAGTTTAGGTTTAGGTTGTGTCGCATAAGTAGTTGTGAATACTACAGATAAAGAACTTACAAACCAACTTACATTAAATAAGACAATAAAATCACGACGGTTCATAAAAATTGAGGTGTTTTAAAAATTAAATTCATGAGACAAGTTTTAGTTGTTTCATTAAGTAAAACATGATTGATGTTAGTATTTTTTACTAATGAATTGGGAGAGGAAAGAGATAAAATTTTCTTCCCCGCTTCCCAAGCTTGATAAATATGAAAAATCAACGACAACCAATTCTAGGGAAGGCTATTCCGTAAACGACGCAAGCAATTTATCGATGCAGCGCAATCACAGCCAAACATAGCTACAGCAGTATCGCTTTCCTCATCTGTAACTCCAAGCAGAGCATCCTCGTTATTCACGTCAGTAACATCAATCTCTGGTACGCCCTTCTTCAAATGAGCCAATTGTTTAGCATTAGCACAGAAAAATTTACCGAGTTTTGGATGTTTTACACAAGCCTTTTGGCTTTCTGCTGATACTGGCGTAGTAGTCGTATCTGTATGGTTTACAGGTTGGGGATTTACTGGTTGATTAGCGGTGCTAACTTTACTAGTCATCAACAAGGAAGCTACAGAAATTAAAGCTGTGGGTTTAGAAGTCAAAGCCAAGAGTAATTTTTTCACTCACTCCTCCTAGAAATAAATTGACTATCTAGATGGGTTTTCACCTGAATGCGCTAACTGTATAATTCATAACAAATAAGGGAGAAATTCTTCCCATCTTCGACAAACATATTGATAGCATTCCGGTGGAGAAATGACAAGATTGTTTAAAATATTAACCTCAAAATCAGAGTTAAATTTTATGAACAAAATAATGTCTTTTTGCGGATTATAGGTATCTATTGCTGCAAGTATTTGTGTTATTTCTTTTGGGTACAGAATCCACTCAGTTAAATAGGCTGTTAATCTAGCTTTAGTAACAAAATGAAGATTAAAGGTTTCGTCAAGTAAAATTTTCTTACCTGTGATTGTAGTAAAAGTGATACGGGAGAAATCTACAGCATTATTTATATTACAAATAACAGCCCCGCGCCCTGATTTTAAAAAACCTTTCCAAGCGGTATAGCTAATTAGCAAAAAACTTGTGAAATTCAACAATTGCTTGTACCAATTATTGTTAATCAGAAATATTGACTTCTTTTCGTAATTCTTTAGCAGCTGACACCATATTTTTCATTGATGAAATTACTTACTTGCGGCTTCTAAATCCTGCTACTTCCTCCTGCAACACGAGTGATTCAATGCCAACTTGATCGAGTTCCCGACCAATTAACACTAATTTTGTTTGACGCGGTTCGCCATGTTGCCAAGGACGGTCGTAAAAGTAATCAAATCGATTACCAACACCCTGTAATACCAAACGCATGGCTTTATTCGGAACTGCTACAAATCCCTTAATGCGATAAATTTCTTGCTGTTGCACCAATGTTTGCAAGCGTTTAACCAAAAAAGACGGCTCAAATGCTTGGTCTAGTATTAGTTGCACTGCATTAATCCCGTCATCATGTTCGTGATCTTCTTCTGTATCGTGGTGACTGGGACGACTATCTAAATTATCTTCTACCGCAGCATTGAAACCGAGTAGTAAATCGCCACTGATTTTACCATCCTGGCAAGGAATGACTTTTACACCAGGGGGTAAGTTCTGCTTGAGCCAATCCTGCACCCTCACTTGCGTTTGTTCGTCAACGCGATCGCTTTTAGTCAGCAATACTAGATCAGCACAAGCCAGCTGATCTTCAAACAGTTCCTCAATCGGTGTTTCGTGTTCTATGCTAGAGTCAGCTTGTCGCTGTGCTAAGAGTGCTGCTAAATCGCCTACATATTGATTAGTTGCTAAAGCTTCACAGTTCACCACAGTGATTACGCCGTCTACTGTTGCGCCTGTGCGAATCTCTGGCCAGCGAAATGCTTGTACCAATGGTTTTGGTAGTGCTAGTCCAGAGGTTTCAATCAACATACAGTCAAGGCTCGCGCGTCGCTTGAGTAATTCTTGCATCGCTGGTAAGAATTCCTCTTGTACTGTGCAGCACAGACAACCGTTGGTGAGTTCCACAATGTTACTCTTAGATTCTTCTTCATCGTCACAAACTTGGCACGAACGTAATAGTTCGCCATCAATGCCAACTTCGCCAAATTCATTCACTAAAACAGCAATGCGTCGTCCTTCGTTGTTTTGCAGTAAGTGACGAATTAACGTCGTTTTGCCTGCGCCGAGAAATCCTGTAATGACTGTAATGGGAATTTTGTGCATATAAAATTAAGTTGTTTGTTGATTAAAGGAGCGATCGCAATAAAGAAGTTTTAACCGCAGATATCATGCAGTGTTGCCAGCGTTAAAATTCAAATATTTATGTTCTGCAACACCGCCAAGGATGAGTGGTCAAGTTGTGGCTGGCGACCCCACAGCCCGGTCATCAGTCGCAGCAGTAGCCTTCGTGGGAAAGACCAATAAATTATCAGCCGCAGTACTAGCCGCCGCAGTTTAACCATTGGTAACCATTGATTAGAAAAGCTACGGTTGAGAATATCAGTAAAGGCTAGCACCACCCAGTTTTCATAGCGTCGCCAGCGATCGTAGCGTTTTAGCACTGCCAGAGAACCCAGGTCTTGTTTGTGTTGTTGTGCAGTTTGTAGCACTTGGGCTAGGGCAGCCGCATCACGAATACCCATATTTTGCCCCTGACCGCCCACCGGATGACAGCAGTGGGCAGCATCCCCTAATAATACTAAGCGCGGCTGGCAATAGCGACGGCTCTGCATCAACTGTGCTGGAAACACTAAGGGTTGGCTCAACAGAGTTAGTTTTCCCATTTGTTCGCCGTAGCGTCGTCGTAGTTCACTCATAAACTGGTCGCTTGGTAGACCAACTATTGCCTGAGCCTCTGCGTGGGGAGCAATCCAGACGATTTGGCAGCGATTTTCAGGCAAGGGCAAAATTGCAAAAGGGCCGCTAGACCAAAAACGCTCGTAGCCGATATTCTGGTGCGGTCGCTCTGGAGCAACAAAAGCTGTAATGCAGGATTGCCAGTAAGCCCAGCCGTTAGTTTTGATGCCAGCAGAAGAGCGAATTTGCGAGTTTACGCCATCAGCAGCCACCACCAACTGCGATCGCAATCGTTGTTGACCTTGGGAATTCTCTAGCACTACCTCTGCGGTTTGGGCTGCATAGCGCACCTCAATCACTTGAGTCTCATACCAGCAGGTAATGTTGGCTGCTGTTGCCACTCGTTGCTGGAGTGCCGCCATCAGCACCTTATGCTCACCACAGTAGTAAACTGCTGCTTCTCCCAAATCTTTAGGGCAAAACTCGACTCGGTGAGGATAGTCTGCGTCCGACAGTAATACCCGTGAAAAATGGCTAATTTTTGGCGCAATTTGCTCCCATAGCCCTAAATCACGAAAAATTTTGCTTGTCATCGGCGACAGGGCATAAGCTCTTGATCGCTCTGTTGCTTGCTGCTGTTGTTGTGCTTCCACTATTAAAATTCGCAAACCTGACGATTGCAGTCCACAGGCTAGTGTCAAACCCGAAATACCGCCGCCGACAATAACTACATCGCAGTTTGCCAAAAATGGATGCAGTAATGAGGTCATAGCTTGAAACTCACGCATTGGTCATAATGCTCGCTACCTAACCAAGCTGGAGGGAGTTTGGTTAGCAAAGTTTCTGTCCATCAATTCTGTACGTGAATTTGCCCGCACAGCGCGGAACATTCCAAATCGACACAGCCCTGCGCCAAAGGCCAAACGCATCAATAAAAACGTTGGCACTTCGCGTACAGATTTTATGAAACCAGACAATCCAAAACGCAGAAATCCGCTTGGGCGAACCACTCCTTGCCAAATAGAATCTAACCAAGAAGGAAGGGTTTCTTGCGTCCAATCAGTCGTAATTACCTCCCCTTCCACTAATCCTGTTGCTTCCAAAAGTTCGGAGAATCCCTCAATGCTAGAAAAAGCTGGATGAGACCACTGGTCTAGCAACTGTCGCATTACTGGTTTCTCCCAGAAATTTAGCGGTTTTTGGCGGTCATCTCTTTGATTCCAGTCAGCGACAATCAAAATTCCACCTGGCTTTAGTACCCGCATTAATTCTGTTGCAAAAACGGCTTTATCAGGCATATGGGGGCCTGCTTCGATTGACCAAACTACATCAAAACTGGCATCTGGAAACGACAATGCCATTGCATCATCGACTGCAAACTGGGCGTTTAGTTCTTGGGGTGTTAACTCCTGGGCGCGTTTTACTTGCTCTTGGCTGATAGTAATTCCTGTGACAGCAAATCCATAATCTCGCGCTAAAATCCGGCTGCTGCCTCCAATCCCACAGCCAACATCTAATACGGTAGTACCAGGAGGTAATTTATCTAAACCACCCCATTTAACCATTTCATGTACAAAGTCAGATTTAGCAACCAAAAAATCCTTGCGTCGTGGCGGCGAACCGTAGTGACCAAGGTGAATGTGTTCTCCCCAGTAAAACTCTAGGATGCCGTCAAGCGTCCATTGGTCGTAGGAATTGGCGACTGTGGATGAGGATTGATACTTGCGGGCAGTTAGAAAATAAGCCGCAATTCCAATTAGTAAAACGAGAAGAGAACCAATTACAAAATAAACTAATAAAGTTGACATTGTTGTGAAAGCTTTTTATGTAGCTAACCGTTGATAGATGTTGGTGTGTTTATGGTTCATCCCGAATTAGACGAGAGATCATAAGAGAAATCTTCCTATAGGTTGAACTTGCCATATTTTGCCAACCTCGAATTATTTTCCTGAGATTTAGAAAGGGTTGCTGCTTATCTTCTCTAAAACCTGTTTGTTTGACAAAAGGATGAACAGCAGTAGGAATCTTCCCAGTTCGATGAAGATAAAATTTTGGCATGATGATTAACCGAATCAGAATTTAACAAAAATACAGAGAAGTTATGCACGCCAGATATAGCGATGGAAAGTTAGTGCCATACCTCGTTGAAAATCTTTCTCTTTTCAAAGTAAAAAAATACCTGAATACTCACAAAGGAATTACTAATTGAAATTTAATATTAATTACTTATTTCGTGGAAAGTCGCCATTTGTAGCGTTTTAATGTGCGGTGCTTTCAAAATATTAGACCTGACGCTCATCATGTAATAAACCATCCGTGCCTCGCAGATGTAGAAAATTTACAAGTCAACTTCGGCGGGCATTCTGACTTACAAGGCAAGCCTTGATTACAGTTGCGGGACAGCGCCGGATTTGCACCGGACTTTCCCCCTTACGTCTGATGGCTGCTCCCATCAAAACCGAGATTCCCTTGCATATTAACACAACTGTGATTTGCTTGCGTAAAAATCAATGGTCGATCTATACTGGCATTCGTCATGAATCGGGGCAAGTTCAATTCCTTACCAAAGCTTGCTCTGGATTTTTATTGGACAATTCTTCTAACAATTTTTCAACACCACAATTTGTTAGGATTGCCAGCGTTTAGTGACATAACGTTGACAATTTTTTACATTGCCAAACCTAGTTAACTATTCTTTTCCATTATTGCAATTATTTTTCTACAATTCATCCACTATGCAAGCTCCATCCAAACTCTTTGAGGACTCCACAACGGATATCTATGTTGTTCGTCGTGATGGTTCGACGACACCGTTAGAAATTAATAAAATTCGCACAGTAGTTAATTGGGCTTGTTGCGGACTTTGCTGCAATTCCATTGCCTTAGAAGCACATCTAACAACTCGATTGCGCCCCGGTATTACTACACGAGAAATTCAAGATAATTTAATTCGCTGTGCTTTGGATTTGTGCGATCCTGAAGAACCTGATTGGCGGCAAGTGGCAGGGCGATTACATATTTGGAGTTTGTGGAAAGATACTCAAGTAGCCCGAGGTTATCAGTACGGTTACTATGCTCAAACTGTACATGACAAAGTGAGTAAAGGAGAATACGATCGCCACATCTTAATCTACACTCCAGAAGAATTAGAAATTGCCAACACTTGGATTAATCCTGACTGGGATGCCGACTATGATTACGCAGGAGCAGTATTACTGACGAAACGATATCTCCTGGCGAATGAGTTACCCCAGGAAGCATTTTTAACTTGTGCGCTCTTGATAGCCTCCGTAGAAACACAAGAGAATCGTTTAACCTGGGCAAGGGAGTTTTATGAAGCGATCGCCCGTCGTCAAATATCTTTAGCAACGCCGATTTTAGCGAACTTGCGGATTCCCAACGGTTCTCTTGCCAGTTGTTTCATTACGGCAATGGACGACAATTTAGAAAGCATTTTTGGCAGTATTCATGATGCAGCGCGGATTTCTAAAAATGGTGGCGGTGTGGGCGTGAATCTGTCTCGGATTCGGGCTACTGGTAGTTGGGTGATGGGAAAGAAGAACGCTTCTGGTGGTGTCGTTCCCTGGATTAAATTATTGAATGATACAGCGATCGCAGTTAATCAAAGTGGACGTAGAGCCGGTGCGGTTACTGTAAGTTTAGATATCTGGCATTTGGACATAAGCGAATTTTTGGAAATGCAAACCGAGAATGGCGATGCACGACGCAAAGCTTATGATGTGTTTCCGCAATTGGTTGTCAGTGATGAATTTATGCGAAGGGTGCAAGCAGATACAGAATGGACGTTAGTTGATCCCTATGAGGTGCGAACTCGTTTAGGGATTGAACTAGCTTCAACTTGGGGTGAAGAATTTGAACGTGCTTATCTGCAAATCGAAGCCAGTTTAGATAACTCGATTACTCTTTACAAACGGGTAAATGCACGTCTTTTATTCAAACAGGTGATGCGAACCCAATTAGAAACCGGGATGCCTTATTTATGGTTCAAAGATACCGCAAACCGAGCTAACCCTAATCAGCATGAAGGTTATATTCCTGGTGGAAACTTGTGTCAAGAATCATGGTCAAATGTCAAACCAGACAAAGAAGCACATTCATGTAATCTCCTCAGCGTTAATCTTGCAAATTTGGAGGATGAACAGCGAGCAGAAATTTGTCAGATTGCAGTACGTGTATTAGATAACACTATTGAACTTACATCACCCCCGTTTGCTGCTAGTGCCACCCACAACGCCAAATATCGCACAATTGGGGTGGGCTGTATGGGATTAGCTGACTGGTTAGCAAAATATCATCTCACCTATACCCATCTTCAGGAAATCAGCGATTTATTTGAAGACATTGGTTACTATTGCACCGCAGCATCGATGGAATTAGCGAAGGAACGGGGTGCGTATCCTGCTTTTGTCAAGAGTGAATGGAGCAAAGGAAATTTAATCGGAGCAAAACCACCTACTTGGTTTGAGCAACACGCTAGTAAACCAGAGCGTTTTTTACAACTGAGTCGAGATATCAAGCAATATGGGATTCGCAATTCACATATTACTGCGATCGCACCCAACACTTCTTCATCTTTAGTTCAAGGTTGTACAGCCAGTGTTTTACCCGTTTATAGCAAATTCTTCTATGAAAAGTGGGCAAAGGGTTCAGTACCCATCGCACCGCCTTACATTCGGGATCATTTATGGTTCTATGTCGAAAATAAGACACTGGATCAGAAAAAAGTTGTTCTCGCGATCGCCACAATCCAACAATGGATTGATACAGGAATTTCGATGGAATTGTTATTTAACTTGAACGCTGGAGTTTATTTCCCTGACGAACCAGAGCGATGTCTTAGCGCTGTTGATATTTTTGAAACCATAATGCTGGCTTGGAAGTTGGGTTGTAAAGCAATCTACTACATTCGCACTGTCCAAAAAGATAGTTTCAAAGAATCGAACGAGCAATGTGTTGCTTGTGCAAACTGAACACCAGTCATCAGTAAACACTTACTTGTACTGAGCGAAGTCTAAGTATCAGTTATCAAGCATAGGTGATGGGCAAAGCCCATTGCCCAATTAAGAGTGAAAACTAATCAAAACAAAATTTAAGATGTACCAACCAAGACAATCATTAATGCCAATTAATCCCGTTTTCAATCCGAATGGAAATGATGATACAGCAAACCGTTTAATATGGTTCGGAGAGACTACGAACTTAATGCAATTAAATGATGTTCGTTATTCGTGGGCTGTGTCTCTCTACCGTCAAATGCGAGAGAACTTTTGGATTCCCGACAAAATAGACGTTACTCAAGATGTCACAGATTACGTCAATCTCACACCTGGAGAACGACGTGCATTTGATGGCATTCTCAGTTACCTGACTTTTCTCGATTCGGTGCAAACCTGTAATGTGCCTCATATCAAAAACAGCATTACCGCACCAGAAATTGCATTGTGTATGGCGGAACAAATTTCGCAAGAAGCAATGCACAATCAATCTTATCAATACATCATTGAGACGGTGATTCCGAGCGATCGCCGTACACAAGTTTATGATTTTTGGCGGAGCGATCGCATTCTCAAACAACGATGCGAATTCATCGCTGGACTATACCAAAAGTATGTCGATAACCCCACACCAGAGAATTATTTCGTATCGCTATTGGCGGATTATTTGTTAGAAGGATTGTATTTCTATAACGGGTTTATATTTTTCTACAATCTCTCATCACGGATGCTCATGTCTGGGAGTGCAGATATCTTTAGAATGATTAACCGAGATGAACTTTCTCATGTGCGGCTATATCAAAAATTGATTCCAGAAGCGATGCAAGTTTTCCCTCACAGCCGCGAACAAATTTATGAAATGTTTGCTCTTGCTGTTGAGCATGAATGCAAGTGGACAGGACATATTGTCGGAGATGATATTCTAGGCATTACAGCCAACAGTACAGAAGATTACACAAAATATCTGGCAAATGCTCGCTTGAAGGCGATCGGTTTAGAGCCATTGTTTGGGGAAGCTATCTACAAGAAAAGTCCCTATACTCACTTGGAGCGTTTTTCAGATACTAAGAAAGAAGCGAATACAAAAGCAAATTTTTTTGAGGCGAGTGTGACCAGTTATGTTATGTCTTCTAGTATTGAAGGTTGGGATGATTTTTAAGAGAGGTTTATTATTGGTTTAGATGTCCAGACGCGATATATCGCGTCTTTAAAAATGCGTTTATGCTGCGATCGCTCGTAAATCCCGTTAAATACAAAACTAAATTAAGGATGTTATGAGGAAAAATTCTGTACAACACCAAGGATATACGGAAATATTCTGTATAATCCTGCCGTAAAGGGTGATTATACGGAAAAATTCGGTAGAGGATATGATCTTTCAAATCCAGTAACTTATATGGGACTAGTCATACGTAGTCTTGTCCTGTCACCAATGCCAATTCCGATCGCATAAACTCACGTCCCAAGTAAGCCGCATGATCCAATTGGCGGTTGAATAGTTGTAGCGATCGCCCTACCACACTTCATCAAACGTTAGATTTACTCAAAATCAAATCTGTATCATCAGTTGTACAATCTCTCCCATGTATGACGATACCTGCCGATTCCTTGCCGAACACTTCTGTGCCGACTTCGCCAGTTGGCTGTTAGGAAAGCCTGTCACGATGACAGAACTCAAACCCTCTGAACTCTCCCTCGATCCGATTCGCAAGGCAGCACTGTGCGGGGGTTCCCCCCGTTGAGGCAACTGCCGCGCCGATGCCCTAATTTTGCTGGAATCAGACGAATCTGTTTTGCATATCGAGTTTCAAACACTTCCCAAGAACAATATTCCATTCCGTGTTTTGGATTACCGCGTGCGAATGTACCGGAAAGATCCAACCAAACCGATGCGGCAAGTTGTGATTTATCTGACGGAGAGACATCATGCAGGAATCCACCGTTTATCGTTCGATCTGGAGAGAGGCTGAGGAAGAAAAGACACGGGCGATCGCTATCAATCTCTTGCGTAGAGGAGTGGCGATCGACATTATTGCCCCTTCCACAGGCTTATCGATTGAGGAAGTTCAACAACTTCAGCAGCAACTGAATGAGTCTCCACAAAATTAGCCCCAAGTGTGTGGCGATTGCGTCATCACAAAAAGGTTATCAGTATTGTCACCAAAGCGAACTGACAAGTCAGCGCTTGCGCTATCGCCGATCAAAATGACTTGGAATAGTAGCTGTAACGACAATTTGTAACTACAATGGAATATTGTAGCTGTCGTTCAGTTATGGAATATAAATGGGATGAAGCAAAACGTCTTGCTAATCTTCGTAAACACGGCATTGATTTTACCGATGTTCCAGCTGTATTTGATGGCGATATCCTAACGGTTGAGGACGATCGCTACAGTTATGGAGAGCAGCGTTTTGTCACATTCGGTTTGTTGCAAGGGCGAGTTATTGCCGTTGTCCATACAGAACGTGAGGATTGTACCCGTATTATTTCTGCAAGAAAGGCAACGAAATATGAACAACGAACCTACTTCGAGCAACTCTCAAACTGATTGGCAACGACTGGATGCAATGAGCGATGAAGATATTGATTTATCAGAATGCCCAGAGATTACACCGTCCATGTTTGCTAAGGCAGTTGTGAGACGGGGTTTACCTGCTACAAAAACCAAGTCTCAAGTTACACTTCGCATCGATAGCGATGTATTGGAGTGGTTTAAGTCCCAAGGGCGAGGCTATCAAACACAAATCGTAACTGCCTAGCTAGTAGGATTTGAGGAAAAGAAAACAGAGACATTACCTTGTAATGCATTAACTATCACTTCCAAGAGATTAAGACCATGCTTAGATGCAGTCGAAAGAAAACAACGTATATTGG
>JAESGT010000156.1_pt1 | contig 11573 bp, 3 predicted proteins | sample 9266261 | NCBI WGS metagenome assembly JAESGT01 (sample SAMN15741584, study PRJNA653494) | algae metagenome | isolation source: Pelatocladus maniniholoensis HA4357-MV3 and co-occurring heterotrophs from... | place: USA: Maniniholo cave near Haena, Hawaii | collected 2009-07-28 | reverse complement strand
TTTCTGATGTCGCTTCTGGTTTCAGATTTTTTCTTGCCATTGATGCAGCCCTTTTTATCTGTAATCCTTACGTTACCAGATTTTTGCTCTTCTCTAGCAAGTTTTACCGCTCTAGAAAAAAATCAATTACCAACAAAAATAATTCATTTATGGAATGTCGCACCTATAATTGAACATCAATTAGAACAAATTCAAAATTTAGGATTTTATAGTTTATTATTTATTGCTCAAGCTTTAGGTAGACAAGAAACTGCTAATAATTTTCAAATTACAGTTATTTCTAACAATATACAATCCGTGACAGGGACTGAATTGATTTGTCCAGAAAAAGCTACTTTACTCGGTCCAGTTAAAGTTATTTCTCAAGAATATACAAATATCAATTGTCGTAGTATTGATGTGATTCTTCCTCATAGAGGAAGTTGGCAAGAAGAACAACTTATAGAAAAAATATTGATAGAATTGACAGTTGATAATTCCGAAAAATTAATTGCATATCGGGGTTTAAATCGTTGGGTGCAGAGTTTTGAGCCAGTACGTTTTGATCAAGCTAAAATTGAAAAGTCTCGATTACGAGAAAAAGGAGTCTATTTAATTACAGGTGGACTCGGAGGTATTGGACTTGTTTTAGCAGAATACTTAGCTCGAACTTTACAAGCAAAATTACTGCTGGTAGGACGTTCTACTTTACCCAAAAAAAATGAGTGGTCTCAATGGTTATCCACTCATGATCAAAATGATAGTACTAGCTGTAAGATTCGCAAAATTCAAGAAATTGAAGACTTGGGTGCAGAAGTTTTAGCGATCGCTGCTGATGTTAGCAACACAGAACAAATGCAAAGTGCGATCGCTCAAGCTCAACAACAATTTAGTCAAATAAATGGCGTTATCCATGCTGCTGGAGTTCCTGGAGGAGGTGCAATTCAACGAAAAACTCCAGCAGAAGCAGAAAGTATTTTGGCTCCGAAGGTAAAAGGAACAATAGTTCTTGATGCTATTTTCAAAAATATTGATTTAGATTTCTTTATTTTACTCTCATCAAATAGTTCAATTGTTGCAGAGTTTGGACAGGTAGATTATTGTGCAGCGAATGCTTTCCTTGACGCTTTTGCTTACTATAATACTTCACAAAATACTCGATTTACTACCAGCATTAACTGGGACACTTGGCAAGAAGTAGGGATGGCTGTGAATACAGAATTACCCCAAAGACTCCAAAAATTGCGACTAGAAAATCTCAAACAAGGTATATTACCTGATGAAGGCGTAGATGTATTTCTGAGAGTTTTGGCAAATACAATACCTCAAGTTGTCATATCTACATCTGACTTATTAGATGTCCTCAAAAACTATAATTATGACAACCAAAAATTAGCTCTAGATTTTTTAGAAACAATCAATTCATCAAAATTAAAGTATCCTAGACCTGAACTAACTAACAATTATATTGCTCCGAGAAATGAAATTGAGCAAAAACTAGTTAATATTTGGCAAGAAGTTATTGGAATTGAACGTATAGGAATTTATGATAACTTCTTTGAACTTGGTGGTGATTCTCTCATAGGTATTCAACTTATTACTATTTTAAACCAGGAATTTCATTTAAATATTTCTGTCGCCAAACTGTATGAATGTCCAAATATAAATTCAATGGCGAAGATTTTCACACCTGAAGAACATCAAAAAAATACCTTTGAACAACGACTCAGTCGAGGACAAAAAAGAAGACAGATAAAAATGCAAAGCAACTAAAACACAAACTGAGTTTATTCTGGTTAAGAAAGTTATGATTAATGAAATAATACAAGAATCAACAGCAAATCCAGATATAGCCATAGTTGGGATGTCTGGTCGTTTTCCTGGTGCAAATAATATTGATGAATTTTGGCAAAATATCCAAAACAAAGTTGAGTCTATTTCATTTTTTTCCAATCATGACTTAATAGACTTAAATCTTGAAGAGGAAGTTTTAAATGACCCAAATTATGTGAAAGCAGCACCGATATTACCAGATATTGAACATTTTGATGCTAGATTCTTTGGTTACACTCCCAAAGAAGCCGAACTAATTGACCCCCAACATCGTCTTTTTATAGAATGTGCTTGGTCATCTCTTGAAAACGCTGGATATGACCCAGAAATCTATGAAGGTTTAATAGGGGTTTATGCTGGTGTTAGCACAAATACTTACTTTTTTAATAATATATATAATAACGTTAATTCCAGAGATATTTCTAACAACTATACTTTTAACAAAGATTTTTTGACCACAAACATTTCATATAAATTAAATTTAAAAGGGCCAAGTATAGGTATTCAAACTTACTGCTCTACTTCATTAGTTGCTTTACATTTAGCCTGCAAAAATCTACTTGATGAAGAGTGTGATATTGCTTTAGCTGGTGGAGTAACAATTATAGTTCCACAAAAGTCAGGTTATTACTATGAACAGGATGGAATTTTATCTCCTGATGGTCATTGTCGAGCCTTTGATGCTAAAGCCCAAGGTACCATTTTCGGCAGTGGACTTGGCATAGTTGTTTTAAAAAGATTAAAAGATGCAATAGCAGAGAGAGATTATATTCATGCGGTTATTAAAGGTTCAGCAATTAACAATGATGGTTCTTTAAAAGTTAGCTATACCGCACCTAGTGTAAATGGTCAGGCTGAAGTTATTGTAGAAGCTTTGGCAAATGCAGGAATAAATGCTGATGATATTTCTTATATCGAAACTCATGGAACTGGAACCGCTGCTGGAGATCCAGTAGAACTTGCAGCGTTGACTAAGGCTTTTCGTGCTTTCACACAAAGAAATGGCTTCTGTGCGATCAGTTCAGTCAAACCAAATATTGGTCATCTAGATATAGCGGCTGGTATAGCAAGTCTGATCAAAACTGTACAAGCGTTAAAATATAAAAAAATACCTCCTAGTATCAATTTTGAAGTTCCCAATCCTGAGATTGATTTTGTAAATAGTCCGTTCTATGTTAATACTAAATTAACCGATTGGGAAACTAACAATACTCCGCGGAGAGCAGGAATTAGTTCTTTAGGTTTTGGTGGAACTAACGCCCATGTAATTTTGGAAGAAGCACCAGTTGTAGAGATGTGCTATGGAACGTCTCTACAATCGCGCCCTTGGCAGTTGATATTAATATCAGCAAAAACTAGCACAGCTTTAGAAGCTGCGACTACAAATTTATTGACTTATTTTAAACATAATTTAGAGATAAATTTAGCTAATGTCTCTTATACTTTACAAATTGGTCGTAGAGCCTTTAACTATCGCCGGATGTTGGTATGTCAAAATCTTCAAGATGTTCTAAATATATTAGAAATACAAGACCAAGAACGGATTTTTACTGTATATCAAGAACATAGAGAACAGTCTGTTATTTTCATGTTTTCTGGACAAGGATCACAATATGCAAACATGGGTCGAGAACTCTACGAAGTCGAAGTAACATTTCGCAAAGATGTAGATACTTGTGCCGAAATTTTGCAACCTAACCTTGGTTTTGATATTCGTGATTTACTGTTTCCAAACTCAGAAGAAATGGAAACAGCTAACCAAAAACTACAACAAACAGCTTTTACTCAAAGTGCATTATTTGTAATTGAGTACGCACTCGCTAAATTATTAATATCATGGGGTGTGCTACCTGCGGCGATGATTGGTCATAGCATTGGGGAATATGTCGCTGCAACCATTGCAGGTGTATTTTCCCTTGAAGATGCGCTATTCATTGTGGCAAAAAGGGGACAACTGATGCAACAGTTACCGCTAGGAAGTATGTTAGCAATTCCGCTTCCAGAAAAAGAAGTGCAGTTGCTGATTCCGAACTCTATAGAAATCGCAGCGATCAACACCCGAAATTCATGTGTAGTTTCTGGAACAAAGGAAGCGATCGCCACACTAAAAAATCAATTATCTTCTCAAGGTCTTGAATGTCGCCTGTTACATACATCTCACGCGTTTCATTCGCAAATGATGTCGCCAATCTTAGAGGAATTTGTGCAATGTTTCAAAAAAATTAAATTGAATCCACCACGCATACGCTTTATTTCCAATGTAACTGCTAGTTGGATTACAGATGCACAAGCCACAGATTACAATTATTGGAGTCAACATTTACGACAAACTGTGAGATTTTCCGATGGAATATCGCAACTTTTAAAGCAGTTTACAGGTGTTTTTCTAGAGGTAGGTCCAGGACGAACTTTAAGCACATTAACCAAACAACATTTAGAGATCAATGCTAAACAAAATATATTAACTTCCTTACGTCATGTGCAAGAACAACAATCAGATATAAGCTTTTTATTGAAAACATTAGGTCAGTTGTGGCTCTTTGGTGTAGATATAGATTGGTCAGGATTTTATACCCACGAGCAGCGTCATCGTTTACCTTTACCGACTTATCCCTTTGAACGACAAAGATACTGGATTGATCCTAAATCCTCATCAACTTCTTTAAATAGTAAATTAGCAATATTAGATCAGAAACAAAATATTACCGATTGGTTTTATGTTCCTTCCTGGAAACGCTCTTTACTTACTCACTCATCCTCTGAGCAAGTAAAATCAAATCAAACAAAATGGTTATTTTTTGTAGATGATTTTGGAGTTAGTGAGGAATTAATTAAAGCATTAAAAAATCAAGATAATAATATAATTATAGTTAAGCCTGGAGAAAAATTTGAGAAAAAAGACGAATACATTTATACAATTAATCCATGCATAGGTCAAGACTATGATATTTTCTTTAAAGAGTTACTTGCTTTAGGAAAATTTACCCAAAATATAGCTTATTTTTGGAGTCTGAATAATTATAATAATTCTCATTCAAAGAATTACTTAGAATTCCAAAGTTTGTTATTTATATCACAAAGCCTTAGTAAACTCAAAATAGATCAAAGTTTACAACTCTGGGTTGTCTCTAATCATATTCAAGAAGTCGATGGCAATGAAATTATAGATCCAGAAAAGGCGACAGTGTTAGGTTTATGTCAGGTAATTTCTCAAGAAAATCCTCAGATAACCTGTCGGAGTATTGATGTTGCGTTAACTAACTACTTGAATGTAAAGGATAAAAAACACCAAGCTTATGAAAGTAAAATTATTGATCAACTTTTAAATGAATTCACGGCTGTATCCTCAGACTTAGTTGTTGCTTATCGTGGTTTACACCGTTGGGTACAAACATTTGAGCCAGTTCGCCTAACGTCAATAGTTGAAGAAAAACTACCATTGAAAAAACACGGTATTTATCTGTTTTTTGGTGGTTTAGAAAGTATTGAAGTTGTGCTTGCAGAATATTTAGCAAAAACTTTTCAAGCAGAACTTATATTTATCGAGGATTTAGCTTTTCCAGAAAAAGATGATTTATTGCAATGGTTGAAAACTCATGATCAAAAAGATGAAGTGAGTTGCAAAATTCAACAATTGCAAGCATTGGAGAACTTAGGCGCAGATGTTTTGGTAATTCGTATGGATAAAACTGATGAACAACAAATTCATCAAGTATTTTTATCTAAGAATATCGAAAAAATTAACGGAGTTATCTGCTCAACTGGAATAAAACGTGAAAAAATATTTGGTTCAATTCCAGAAATTGACAAGGTAGAGTCAGAAAAACTATTTGATTTTCAACGCTGTCAGATTACTGCATTAGCACAAGTATTACTAAATAAAAATTTAGATTTTTGTATCGTTTTTTCTTCATTGTCTTCTATTTTAGGAGGATTTGGATTAGGTTTATATTCAGCAGCTAATCATTTAATAGATACATTAGTTACTCAACAAAATAAAAATAATTATTTTCCGTGGTACACTATAAATTGGGATAAAACACAATTAAATCTTACTCCAAAATTAAAGCAGAAATCTGGACGAAAAGTAGCTATTGATGTAACAGAAACTATAGAAGTATTTAAAAGAATACTCTCTTTAGATCAAGGAACTCAAATTGTTGTTTCTACAATAGATATCAAGGCTAGGTATAATCATGCATTTAACCTTGATTATTATGCAGCAAATTCAAAATCTTCCAATCAATTATATTCATATCCACGCTATTCCAGACCTCAACTAAGTAATTCCTATATTGCTCCGAAAAGTGAGTTGGAAAAACAAATTACGCAAATATGGCAAGATGTACTTGGGATTGCAGAGGTTGGTATTTACGACAACTTTTATGAGTTAGGAGGAGACTCTCTCATCGCAACTCAATTAGTTTCTCGATTGCGAGCTAAATTTCCGATAGATTTACCATTGCGTGATCTTTTATTAAAAGCCATGATACCAGCCAAACAGGCAGAAATGATTGAGCAACTTCTGTTGGAAAAAATTGAACAATTATCCGAAGAAGAAGTAGAAGCTCTTTTAGCGAATAACTAACATCTGAATTACTTGATTGCAAACATTCATTTGACAACTGGAAAATAGTCTATGTCTCTGCTAACAAATATCCCCAACTATGAATCTATTGCTCGTTTACAGAACGAATTAAAGAATACACCAGAAGATTTATTGCAAGGTATAATACCTGCTTTAGACCAAATATTGTTATCTCAACTTCCTGTGGGAGCGTATATTCTTGAACTTGGTTGTGGTTGCGGACATTTAGCACAACAACTTAACCTCAGAGGATATAAAGTTACTGGAATCGATGCTTCTAAAGGACTGCTAAACTACGCTATAAACAACGCGCCTGAAAGTGAATTTATCCTTAGTGATATACGTCAGTTTGATTTACCACCAATGTTTGATGCGGTTTTGGCAAACGATGTTTTTCATTTTATCCAAAACAATGAAGATTTAACAATGGCATTTAAAAACGTATATGCTGCACTTCGAGATAATGGCGTATTTGTGTTTAATATACCTATAACAGACTGGCTGCATGAGACTGCTGAGAAAAACAATTTTAATATTGTCAGTATGAATGATGAATGTTCGTTAATAGAGCTATTTTACTACAAACCAGAAAAAAGGAGCTGGGAGATCAAAGTTACAGGATTTGAATTGATTGAAAAAAGTTGGCAGCGTTCAGATACAGTTTGGTTAAGAAAAGATCATTTTTTAGAAGAAGTTCAGTCCGCTTTGAAAAATGTCGGCTTTACAGATTTTAATTACTATAACACCAGAGAATTTGGAGAAACTGAAGACATAGCTTGTTTCGTTTGTCAAAAAACCTCTCTTAAGTAATACGCAAGTCAGTATAAGATTCAATATTTGTAATAGGTGCTACTCTGCGACAAGCGCTTATTACAAGCTAATTTTCAAGCTTTAATTTTATTTACATATAAATTAAATACGACTGCGATCGCCACAAAAAACTTTCATCATATACTAACAATGGATAAATATCGCTCTAATTTATCACCTGCAAAAAAAGCCCTCTTGGAAAAGTGGAAGGGAGGTAAATTTCAGGCTGATACTATTCCCAAACGTCAAATCTATCAGAATATTCCCTTATCTTTTTCTCAACAAAGACTCTGGTTTATTGACCAACTTTATCACGGGAGTTCTTTCTATAATATTCCCATTGCTTTTCATATTCAAGGAAAGCTAAATATTACCGCACTTCAGCAAAGCTTGAATGAAATCCTCAAGCGTCACGAAATTTGGCGGACGAATCTTATACTTGTAAATGGAGAGCCAATACAGAAGATTACACCGAATTTAACTTGGAATATACCTATTATTAATCTTGAGCATTTATCTGGTCAAGATTGGGAAGCAGAAGTTAAACAACTTGTAGCCAAGGAAGCAATAAAGCCATTTAATTTAGCTAAAGAACTTTTAGTTAGGGCAATTTTACTAAAATTAAATGAAGAAGAACATGTTTTGCTTGTAACCATGCATCACATTATCACCGATGGATGGTCTTGTGGTGTGTTCTTGCGAGAGTTATCAACCTTATATCCGGCTTTTTCTACAAATCAGCCTTCTCCCTTACCCCCACTGCCAATTCAATATGCAGATTTTAGCATTTGGCAACGCGATCGCATCCAAGGTGAATTCCTTGCAACCAAATTAAATTATTGGAAACAACAACTAAACGGTGAACTTCCTGTATTACAATTACCCACAGACCGTCCGCGACCAACCGTCACATCTTTTAATGGTGCCAAGCAATATTTTACATTATCAACAGCCTTAACTGATGCACTTAGGCAATTGAGCCTGCAAGAAGATGCTACTTTATTTATGAGCTTGCTGGCAGCATTTAATATCTTATTATACCACTATACAGATCAAGAAGATATCTTAATTGGTTCTCCAATTGCTAATCGCAACCGAGCCGAATTAGAAGGAATGCTGGGTTTATTTGTTAATACTTTGGTATTACGTAATAATCTCAGTGGTAATCCCAGTTTTCGCGAATTTCTACATCGAGTTCGTGAGGTAAATCTCGATGCTTATGCACATCAAGATTTACCTTTTGAGATGCTTGTAGAAGAGTTGCAACCCGAACGAGATTTGAGCCGAAATCCCTTTTATGAAGTCATGTTTGTCTTGCAAAATACTCCTACATCTGTACAGGAAGTGTCTGGATTGACCTTGCGTACTTTAGAGTTTGATAGCGGGACAGCTCAACTTGATATTTTTCTGTCGATGTTTGAATCGCAAGAGGGTTTAACAGGATGTCTGGAGTATAATACAGATATTTTCGATGCAATAACTATTAGCCAATTTCTCAACCATTTTCAGACTTTACTAGCAAATATTATTGCTAATCCAGAGCAGCGTATCTATAATTTATCTCTACTAAATACCTTTGAAAAAGAGCAATTATTATTTAAACTTAATCAAATTAGTGCAGACTATCAAAATGCATCTTTAAATCAATTATTTGAACAACAAGTTAAACGAACACCTGACTCTCTAGCATTAATTAGCCAGTCAAAATTACTAACATATCGTCAACTCAATCATAAAGTCAATCAGCTAGCACACTATTTACAAAAACAAGGCATAACTCAAGAAACTTTGGTTGCTATCTGTCTAGAACGCGACCTAGATATGGTAGTAGGAATTTTAGCCATCCTTAAAGCTGGCGGTGCATACATTCCTCTCGACCCAAGTTATCCAGTTGAGCGTTTAAAATTTATGCTCTCTGATTCTCAAGCATCGATATTAATTAGCCGCCATGAAATATTAGCAGAACTATCATTATCTTCAGCTAAAACTGTTTGCTTGGATATCCACAAAGACAAAATTGCTCAAGAAAGTTCAGAAAATCCAATTAACATTTCAAAACTTGATCATCTCGCTTATATTATCTATACATCTGGCTCAACTGGAACTCCTAAAGGTGTTCTTGGTACTCATCGCGGTACAGTAAATGGTTTACACTGGCTATGGAAAACTTATCCTTTCGACCCAGGAGAAGTTTGTTGTCAGAAAACAGCTATTAGTTTTGTAGATTCGATATGGGAAATTTTTGCCCCTTTACTCCAAGGGGTTCCTACAGTAATTATCAATAATGAAACTTTATTAGACCCACAATTATTTATAGAAACTCTAGTTCATTACAAAGTTACTCGTATTATACTTGTACCTTCACTACTGCGTTTACTTTTAGATAATTACAGTCATCTAACCGAGAAATTATTACAACTAAAACTTTGGATTAGTAGCGGGGAAACACTATCTATTAAATTAGTTGAAACTTTCCGAGAATTAATGCCATTTGCAAAATTAATTAACCTGTACGGTTCATCAGAAGTTTCCGCTAACGCCACTTACTACGACACCAGTTTATTACCGGATCAAGCAAACAGTGTCCCCATCGGTCGTCCGATTGATAATACTCAAATTTATGTGTTGAATCGCAATTTACAACCAACACCTATAGGAGTTATCGGAGAACTTTATATTGGTGGTGACGGATTGGCAAAGGGCTATTTACATCGTCCCGAATTAACCCAAGAAAGATTTATCGATAATCCTTTTATTTCTGAAAACAAGCTTTATAAAACAGGCGATTTAGTACGTTATCTCAAAGATGGTAATCTTGAGTATTTGGGTCGTGATGATGAGCAAGTAAAAATCAGAGGCTTTCGAGTAGAATTAGCTGAAATTGCAACTGTCATCACACAATATCCAGATGTCAAAGAATCTATTGTAATTACTGAAAAAGATGACCAAGAAAATCAGCTTTTAATAGCTTATGTCGTCATAGAAAAACAAAACATCACTGCACAACTGTTAACATATTTGCAACAAAAATTACCTAATTATATGCTCCCATCTGCCTTTGTGGTATTAGATGCGCTCCCACTAACACCCAATGGCAAAATAGACAAACGTGCGCTTCCCACACATAAACTTATTCGAGTAAATATTACTGAAAAAGTAATTGCTCCTCGTAATTTTACAGAATTATCATTAATAAAACTTTGGGAAAATCTCCTGAATACCAGTCCGATTGGAGTAAAAGATAATTTCTTTAATCTGGGTGGTCACTCATTTTTAGCTGTACGCTTAATGGCTAAAATTCAAGATATATTTGGACATAATCTGACTTTATCTACTCTTTTTGAAAATCCCACAATTGAGAAACTAGCTGCTATTGTCAGTCAGCCATTTCGTGAGAGTTTTAATTCTCCTTTGGTAGCAATTAATTCTTCTGGTTCTAAAATACCTTTCTTTTGTATGCATGGCGCTGGTGGAGGTATTAATCACTATATTAATTTATCCAGAAGACTTGGTGAAGATTATCCATTTTATGCCTTAGAACATAACCCTAACCAAGAAGAACTAGAAATTCTAACAGTAGAAGAAACAGCAAATTATTACTTGCAAGAAATTCGTCAAGTACAGCCAAAAGGCCCTTATCTTTTAGGTGGTCATTGTTACGGCGGTGTACTTGCTTTTGAAATGGCACAGCAGTTGCACAGAGAAGGTGAAACAGTAGATTTATTAGTTGTCATTGATGCCATACTTTCAGAAACACGCATTGAATGTACAAAAGATGACAATGCAAAATTTTTACTTCGCATGGCTGAATCGATAAAAACAGATAGTAATATAGATTTTTCACTTTCTTTTGAGGAACTTCGAGATTTATCACTGAATGAGCAACTTGATCTGATTAATCAAAAAATGAATTTTATCTTTAGTGATACGGAAATTAAAGATTTTATCCGTTATTACAAACTTTTCAAAGCTCATGTTCAAGCCATGCGAAATTATACACCACTTGTTTATGAGCAGTCTATAACTTTATTCCGAGCAAAAGAAGAGATTATTCATGATTTTGAAAGTCCAGAATTTCATAGTGATGATCCCTTGCTAGGTTGGGGTAAATGTTCTAGTCAACCTATTCAAGTTATGGAAGTTCCTGGGGATCATTTCTCAATTTTTATTGAGCCTCATATTCAGGAATTAGCTAAAAAGTTAAGAGTTTGTATTGATAATGCTGTATGGAATGTGAATAAGCTGTTCAGCATTTAAATTGGGTATAATAAAAAGCCGAATTCAGTAAAAAAATGGAATAATGCCAGCAAAAAATCATTTAACTTCCCAGCAAATAGAGAAACTACAAAAGGCTTTAAAACAG
>JAESGT010000155.1_pt1 | contig 11574 bp, 8 predicted proteins | sample 9266261 | NCBI WGS metagenome assembly JAESGT01 (sample SAMN15741584, study PRJNA653494) | algae metagenome | isolation source: Pelatocladus maniniholoensis HA4357-MV3 and co-occurring heterotrophs from... | place: USA: Maniniholo cave near Haena, Hawaii | collected 2009-07-28 | reverse complement strand
CCCAAAAATCATTTCGGCGAACCCAAAAATCATTTCGGCGAACCCAAAAATCATTTCGGCGAACCCAAAAATCATTTCGGCGAACCCAAAAATCATTTCGGCGAACCCAAAAATCATTTCGGCGAACCCAAAAATCATTTCGGCGAACTCAAAAATCATTTCGGCGAACCCAAAAATCATTTCGGCGAACTCAAAAATCATTTCGGCGAACCCAAAAATCATTTCGGCGAACTCAAAAATCATTTCGGCGATCGCTAACCCTGCAAGACAGCAAACACAAGTCCTAAAATTATAAAGAAAACATTAAGTATATTTACTTGTCTATCTCTGGAACGAAGGAGACCTAGAGGAAATTTGTCATAATTTACCTAAATTTAAGATTTGTAAAACTCGTTTGATAAACACCTAGTTATGATGTCGCCTTACAAAAATCCCTTGCCATTAGGAGAGTATGCAGCTAGCAAAGTCCTGATTTCGTTTTATAAAGATAGATGGATTCCCATAACATTTTGTAGTTTAGTAGATGCGATCGCCATACATCGTAAAGCAGTCCAAATAGGAAAGGAAATCTTTATTTTTCCACCTGATAGCAAATTTTATCAATCAAGATAGGGTTGCAGAATGCGATCGCACTTCCTAATTCCATTTTGGATTTTGGATTACTCTTCCTTGAAGCAGCGATCGCGTCTATAGATTTTGGATTGAGAAACTCTTCGGTGCATAAGAGTTCTGTCAGTTTATATATCAATAATTATTAGCTTTCTAAAACAAAGTTCATGATTGCTAAAAATAAACAACCAAAATTTACATAAAAACCCATTTTAGTATCAATACAACTAATTTGTAAGCTTTTTTTAATCACTTTTTGATGTTTATCAAATCCATAAGAGGACTAAAATTTAGTCATGCACTAATGTCGAATTTTAGATGTGTCAAGCTAGCTCTTGACGAGGGTAATCTCTGCTTTTTATTTACAATTTTTATTTGATCCCCTATTTGAGAAGCTTCTATAGCATTCCTAAATCATTCATGAACAACAAGATCCCCGATTTCCTCTGTGAAGTCGGGGATCTGGGTCTGTGCAATTTTCATAATTCCTACACAGATTGCTATAGCTTCTAGTTCTCAGTGTCTATTTTTAGCATAGATAAAAACAAGTTTATCAAGAAAAAACGCCATTATATATGTCTTATTTGTTATTTTTTGTACTTGTAAAAGTAACAAAAACTAACATATAAGTTAATAAGTGTTACTTTATACTATTTATATTTATTATGACCGTTATACTATTTTTCAGGTTCTACCTGGGAATTACTTAGAAGTGGCTCTGCCACTTCTTTTTCTATAACTTATTCTGTCAATATATTTTTCAATAATCAAACAATCATATTGTTGATCTAGTTTTAGCCACCAATATAAATAACCACAAAAAATGTAAATATGATTGTCGATATAGGATTCCTATTTGATTTTTGAACAAAACTCAGTACACATCTAGCTTCCTTTTTTTTCTTTCTTTCCCTATTGCCTATTGCCTATTGCCTATTGCCTGCCTCCACGAGTAAATTCATTAATCAAATCGGATTGCTATAGATACATAAATTATGTAAATTAGTAATAAAGCTGTATAAAAATTAGAAAGAATATGCTGTTAATTGGTCAGGTAACAGCTTTAAGCGGAGTTCCCATTAGAACTATTCGCTATTATGAAAGCTTTGGTCTTATCCAGTCATCAGGACGCACAGAGGGAGGTTTCCGACAGTTTTCCTTGGATGTCCTCAAACGTTTGTCGTTTATTAAACGCGCTCAAAGTCTTGGTTTGAGTTTGCAAGAAATTAGCGAAATCCTCCAAGTCTACGACGGTGGTAAACCCGCCTGTGATGAAATTCAACACAAATTACAAGATAAAATTTCCCATATCGACTATCAAATTGAGCAATTGTTGACTTTACGAGGCGAACTCCAAGAATTACTTTCAGAGTGGCACAGTGTCTCAACAAAGCCGGAAGATAGAATTTGTCCGATCATTCAGCAAGATTGATAAACTTTTTGCAAAAATTCAAGATTCATAATTCCTCCCGTTGAATTAACTCCTGAAATCGCTCATCTTCGCGAATACCATCAAAATCAGAATCGGTTTTTGCCATTTCTCGATATTCGGGATTTAAATTAATTGCTTCTCGCAAGTATTCAATTGCTTGTTCAATATTTCTTTGCAAAGCATAGCAGCAAGCTTTGTTGTACCAAGCTTGGTGGTCATCAGGTTTAATTTCCACAGCTTGATCGTAGGATGCGATCGCTTCTTCGTAGCGTCCCAAATCATCCAGCGCATTCCCCCGGTTGTTCCAAGCTTGGTGGTCATCAGGTTTAATTTCCACAGCTTGATCGTAGGATGCGATCGCCTCTTCGTAGCGTCCCAAATTACCCAGCGCATTCCCCCGGTTGTTCCAAGCTTGGTGGTCATCAGGTTTAATTTCCACAGCTTGATCGTAGGATGTGATCGCCTCTTCGTAGCGTCCCAAATTACCCAGCGCATTCCCCCGGTTGTTCCAAGCTTGGTGGTCATCAGGTTTAATTTCCACAGCTTGATCGTAGGATGCGATCGCCTCTTCGTAGCGTCCCAAATTACGCAGCGCAATCCCCCGGTTGTACCAAGCTTGGTCTTTGTCAGGTTTAATTTCCACAGCTTGATCGTAGGATGCGATCGCTTCTTCGTAGCGTCCCAAATTATCCAGCGCAATCCCCCGGTTGTTCCAAGCTTCGTGGTCATCAGGTTTAATTTCCACAGCTTGATCGTAGGATGCGATCGCCTCTTCGTAGCGTCCCAAATTATCCAGCGCATTCCCCCGGTTGTACCAAGCTTGGTGTAACTCAGGTTTAATTTCCACAGCTTGATCGTAGGATGTGATCGCCTCTTCGTAGCGTCCCAAATTACGCAGCGCATTCCCCCGGTTGTACCAAGCTTGGTGTAACTCAGGTTTAATTTCCACAGCTTGATCGTAGGATGCGATCGCCTCTTCGTAGCGTCCCAAATAACCCAGCGCAATCCCCCGGTTGTTCCAAGCTTCGTGGTCATCAGGTTTAATTTCCACAGCTTGATCGTAGGATGCGATCGCCTCTTCGTAGCGTCCCAAATAACCCAGCGCAATCCCCCGGTTGTTCCAAGCTTCGTGGTCATCAGGTTTAATTTCCACAGCTTGATCGTAGAATGCGATCGCGGCTTCGTATTCTTTGACTGTAGACAGCAAATTTCCTAGTTCAAATAGTAGCTTTACCTTACTATCTTCTGTCTGGTGTTTTTCTATCAACAAGTCTTGAATTTCTAAAACTTTTTCAATCTTTTGTTCTTGAGTGAGTTGCAAATATTGTTCATAATCTCCTGACAAGATCAAACGAGTTGATTCTTGTTCAACTAATTCTGGTGTTGTAGGTAATTCAAATACTCCAGAACGCCAATCAAAAAAATCCGGGGCGCGATGAATTAAATAATTTATCGAAAACGATCGCAAAAGAAAAACAAAGCAAAATGGTAAATCATCTCTAAATCTTTCTCGCTGTTGATTAAGATGATTTAAAATATGCGGTACACTGGTTATATCGCTAAATTTCCCTTCTGTAATTTCGCCAAAAGTTCTTTTCTCATATTTATATAAAGAATATTCCAAACCTTTAATCAATAAAATATCAATTTGCTTATCTTTAATAAACTCAGTCACTCGCTGATATAAATTATCAATCGCCTCAACTAAGTGCAGCGCATAAATTTTCTTCTGAGGAATATCCTGTGAAAGTTTGGCAATTAAACGATCTGCTTCCACAGGAGTACATTGCACAAAATACAAACCAAATCCTGATTTTCGCTTTAATGCACGAACCAAGTCTTGATAAACTTCTTCTGGTTCTGGGGGTAAATCTTCATCCCAATCACTTAAATCTGGATTCATGACAATACTGCTCGGATAAGACAAATAAATTGACATTTAAACCCTCTAGAGACGTGCCATGACACGTCTCTACATGGCCAAAATTATGACGAAAAATCCTATCCCTTGCACTATTGAGGTTCATGGAAGTTTCGTTTCGCCACAGCTTTTTTAAATTCTGCAATTCCTTGAATCAGGGGATGAATATCATACCAACACTGCATCTCTCGCTGATCATCTAAATAGCGATATTCTAAAAGACAGCGATTGTACATCAAACTCCGATACTGGTCATCATTACGAATTTGCTTAAAATGTGATACTTCTGCCAATATATTCCATTGATTATCTTCTACTGCACGGCGATAGGTATCTCTAGCTTGAGTAATTGCTCGTCGCACTGCATTTTCTGTAATTGGTAACTCTTTAGTACGTGCAATGGCATCTTGAGTTAACAATAACAAATTCCTAATATGACCTCCACTCATCAAACAAAGTCTTTCTAAGGTGTTAGGACTATCAAAAACATCTTTTTCTAGTGATAGTTCCGGTGCAATTTGTCGAACTCGCTTACTAATTACTTCTTCAACTTTCTTCAGTCCAGGTTGGTAAATTTCCCCATTGAGAGTTCTTACCATAATCATCGGTAAAATTAGGCATTCACCATAGGTATCCCGAATATCTGGCGCTCGTTTAGAATACAGCAAAGAAATGGGTGCAGTATAAATCAAATGGCAATCCAAAGCTTTTAGTTGTTCGCTGCGGTTAAAAAAAACTTCCTCATAGTTGGTGCTATCTCCCTCTTTGACTAACACCATCCGGTCTAAATTATCCACAATTAACGCTAATTTGGTGTAGCCAGTAGGGAGTTTCTTTTTCGCATCCGCCAGAAATTCATTCAACACCTTAATTAAAGTCAGACTTTCGGGGTCTATTTTTTTGCGAATTTCTTGACGTAAATTGGGAATGTTTCTTAAATTTGCTGTTAGCTTGGCAAACTGAGCAAGTTGTGCTTCTACTTCCATGCTCTCAAACTCCATCTCAGTCTGTGCCAAGTCTTTTAAATCTTGCCAGCGTTTTTTTAACCAGTTTAGTATCGGATCAGGATTGGCAAATGTGTGTAAATCTTTGAGCAATCGTCGAGTACAGGCGAGGAGTATATCTGTATACTGAGTGTCTTCTGATTGAATATCCTCTTCATCAGCTGCAAAATACACCACATAAAATTGCCGATTTTGTAAATAGTTCTTTAACCTCTGTAGTTCTGTAGATTTCCCCGAACCTCGATGACCAGAATACAATTGGCAAGTCTTTTGATTTGCCAGTTGCATCCTATTTCCCAACTCATCTAAAATATCCGCATCTCCCCTGACTTCCTGACAATCTACGTACTTTGGATCACCTGCGGGTAAAGGTTCAAAGGGGTTAAAAGCGTTGTATAAGTTTGTTAATAAGTCATTATTATCAAGCATAGGTAATAAATATAGTGATGTTTTTCATATTAACGAGATTATAGAAAGTTAAATCTATGAGATCCGGGACTTTTTGAAAAAGTCCCGGATCTGAACACCCAAGTAGAGACGTAGCAATGCTACGTCTCTACTTCTGATGGAATGACGAAAAATCGTTCATAAGGGGTGTCACCCCTGATTCGCCAGCTGTATCTTTCAAAAAGTCGGGGATCTGAAGACCCTGGGTTTCCTTACGTCAACCCAACCTACTTTTAATGTACAAATTTAGACCACTCGTGAAGTTTTCGCCATTGCTTCACCAGTGTTTGCAATTCCTCCGACAACCAACTATCAAATTGTGGATAAATTGGCAACCTTGGCACTAATTCCCATCCCGCAGGCTGTAAAATTTCTCTTAATTCCTGCTCTTGAATATGAGGATAATCTGGATTTACTTCATCTTTGGGGCCAATTCCACCTAAATCTCTCGCCCCAGCTTCTAAACATGCGATTAACCACTGCTGATCTTGGACTAAATTTGGTGGAATTTGAATAGTAATATCTGACGGTAAAATCTGACGCGCTTTGAAAATTACTTCTGGTAGCTGATTGGGATCAAATGGTGGCGCATCAAAGCTTTGCTGATTACCAGGACTATGGGGTTGCAAAATTACTTCTTGAATGTGATGATAACGCTGATGCAAATTGGCTATTCCTTCCAAAGTTTCCCACCAATGATTTTCCGTTTCTCCAATTCCCAACAATAAACCTGTTGTGAATGGTATTTTTAATTCTCCAGCCCACTCTAATTGTTGCAGTCTCAAATCTGGTAATTTACTTGGCGCATATTTGTGTACAGTTTTTAATAAATTTGGGGTTAACTGTTCTAACATCAACCCCATAGAGACATTTACCTGCTTGAGTTTTTGCATTTCTTCAAAACTCAATGGTCCAGCATTTGTATGTGGCAAAAAATCCATTGCTAATGCTAATTCACACAAATCATAAATGCGCTGAAACCATTCTAAACGCCGTGATGATTGGGGATGAACTTCACCACTGAGGATGAGAATTTCACAGACGTTTTGATTTTTAAGTTGTTGCAAAATCTGTTCGGCTGCTATTATTGTCAACCAAGGACTTTGACCCGGATCTGTACGAAAATTGCAATAGGTACAGCGATTAAAACATTCATAAGTAAGAACAATAGTGTAAGCCGGACTATAAGTGATTATGTTCATAACTAGTCGCTAGGTGCGAAAACTTGAATGTAAGCAACTGCCAAAGGTGTGAGTTTGGTTTCAAGTTTAGTCATCACGGCGCGATCAAATGTTGACCAAACTCGTTTTTCACCTAAAATTTCTGGTTGTAAAATACCCCATAATTGACCGTCTTGACACAAGTGAGCATGAATTAAGGCTCGATGTCCAAAATGTTTGCGTTCAAATTCTTTGTTGACAACTTTTGGACTAGCGGTTTCCACATCTTCGACATAAACAGAAGGATCACTTCGCAGTGCTGCTGCATATAAAGGATCTTCTTTTGGTAATGAGTCTGGCTCTAATTTCCATTCAGAGTCTATAATTTCTGGAATCTCTTGATTGCGTCGCCAGCAATAAGCAACTTTTCCAAATTTAGTTTCAGGATTTCTCAGAAAAAGAAAACAGCGATCGCATTGTAATACTTCCCCAAGCGCTGGAAGTAAGGCAGCAAATACAGAATCTGGCTCGTTATATGTGTTAAGAACGTTTTTTATCGGTTTGGGCAAAGTTAGATCGGTCATTGAACAATAAATTATTTTGTTGCATATTTTGTCAATAATTTGTAATTTAAAACATCATTCCACCGATATAGATAAAAATGGGCTTAATCTTATTGAATTAAAATAACTGCTTCTTGAACCTTCGTAGAAAGAGCTTTTTGCAAACCTTGCTCAACTTTGCCAATTAATTGGTCAAAAGCTTCTTGATTTTCTGTGAGTTGCTCTTGCAACACCTTCTCTAACTCCGGCTTAATTTGTTTGCAGATATCGTCGATTTTCTTGTCGTTTAAAAAACTAGGACGCATCCAACCGGGAACATCGACATTTGTCTTGATTGCTTCTTTGACGCCCTGACGATTTAACTCCATGCCTGCTGCCATCACCGAAGCGCCGTATACTAAAGCAATCGGCCAGGTAAAGTGTCCGGTGAGGATGAGAGTGATGATGCTGGCGAGAGTACCTCCACCGATTACCACATTAATGATAAATGCTACTGTTTCAGCCAGGATTGCATCACCAATGCGTAACTCTGGGTTGACAAAAGCAGGATCAATCCCTTCCTCAAACCTTAAACTGCTTCTGGGTATATGAAATTGACGACAAATCGGATCGGTTTCTGTGGCTAAGTCTGGTTGAATTTTATTATTAAACCAATTAATACATTGATGATTGATTACTTGTTGAGCGCGATCGCTTTTTAACCATTGTTCTGCTCTATTCTTCATAGATATTTCCAAATCAGCTAAAGTTCGGATTTGGTTTTTTTGCCAATCTTTAATACTGGTTCTGACAGCACTTTCAATCAAATTATCTGCTAGTGGCTTGGTTAATAATTCGACTAGCTCCGGAATATGTCTCTCAATCAAATTTTTCAGCTTTTGCGATTCAAATAATTTGTTGACTTCTTGTTTGAAAGCAGATGCACGCAAATCCCATCTTCCGACTCGCGCCAAACCCAAAGCAATACATCGTTCTGGTTCTGGATCGGGACGCAGGAGGGTTTGTGGTTCGGGAAAAATTTCCTGACAAATTTGGTGGGTAAACTTCATCCGAGATGCACCACCAGTCATCAGTAAAAGTTGCGGCACAATATTTTGTTGATCCAGCTTTTGTTTTGCTTCATCGACTGCGGCGCGAAATAATTGCATCCAACTATTTTGCCCCAATTCAGACAAAGGTTGGTTTAATATTTCCTCCATCATCAATTTGTTGACTTGGGGAATAAAATAAATCTGTTCGTTTATCGATTCAAAACCACGAGCAAAAGATTGAGAATCGCTGTATAGTTGTTCATTAGAAAAATAATTTTCTTTAGCTTTGCGACAAGCAAGTTCACAACGAGCTTGGTGGTGTGGATATTCGTGAAATACTTTTTTGAGTAAGGCTTTTTGCTCGTGTTTAGCGAGAGTACGTTCAAAAATAGCGCGATCAATTAAAGATGCTCCTAAAGCATTACTACCAAAATCTACAGGAATTTCATGTAAAGTTTTAACTAAAGTAAAATCAGTAGTTGAAGAACCAATATCCACAATTAGCACCGATGATTTCAGCTTTTCATACTCCAGTTTCCCGGCTTCCTTGGCTTGCATAAAAGCAGCGCGTGATTCTGGTACAACATGCAATTGGGATGCTACCGCCGCTTGCAGTAGCTTTTGATATTCTTGGCGATCGCTCATTGACCATCCAGAAGGACAACCAACATAAAAATAGCTATTTTCCCCACCTTCCATTTGTTTGCTTTCTTGCAAAAGACGGTAGTAGGTAGCAACAAAAGTACTTATTGTTTTCCTGTAATTTAGCTCATGATTTGGTTTTTGTTTAAAAGATATTTCTAGTTGATTAACACCTGCTTGAATTAATGCTTGTTCTCCCACAAGATAACCAAGTTCGGGATGCCAACCAAGAGCCGTGATTTGGTTTTTCTTATTATTAATTTCCAACATTTGGGGAGGCTCAATGCTTTCCACAATCGCTTTGGCAACAGCCGTTTCACCATGTCCTAAGTCAAAACCAATTGTTTCTAAAATTTCCATATTTTTATCTGTTTGTATTCTCTAAGTAAAAAAAAATTCAAAGATGTGGGGACACGGAGATACGGAAAGACTCAAATGGAGGCTGAAAAGGAAAGCTCTGTTAAACTTGCCTTAAATGGATAAATTAAAGTTGATCTCACAAAACAAACTGAAACTACACTCAGCATCGAAGTACAATTGCTAAGTTGTGATTGTTTTCATACTACTAAATTCTCTGATTTTCAGAATTATAGCCCTGGATTCAACTTCAAAATCTAGACTTTCCCACTCAAACCAACAATGACAGAGCTTACTCCTAATTCTAGTTTTAGTTTGACACTCCGCCTGGAGATTCCCAACCGGATTGGCATGTTAGCTAGCGTGACTCAGGCGATCGCCACCACTGGTGGTAATCTTGGTCAAATTGATTTAATCGAACAAACTAGATCTGTTTCTATTCGCGATCTCACCGTTGATGCTGCTAGCACCGAACACGCCGAAGCAATTGTGCAAGCAGTCAAGGCTTTACCAGATATTAAATTACTGAGTGTTTATGACCGCACCTTTAATCTGCATCGGGGCGGCAAAATTAGTATTAGCAGTAGAATTAGCCTCAAAAGCGTGTCTGACTTAGCAATGGCGTACACGCCGGGAGTTGGACGTATTTGTACAGCGATCGCTCAAGACCCAGAAGAAGTTTACAAATTAACTATTAAACAAAATACCGTAGCAATTGTTACCGATGGTAGTGCGGTTTTGGGTCTGGGGAATCTTGGCCCAGGGGCTGCTTTACCAGTAATGGAAGGAAAAGCAATGCTGTTCAAAGAATTTGCTGGCATCGATGCTTTCCCCATATGTTTAGCTACCCAAGATACAGATGAAATTGTCCGTACTGTGAAAAATATTGCGCCTGTATTCGGTGGTGTCAATTTAGAAGATATTGCTGCACCTCGTTGCTTTGAAATTGAACAAAGACTACGGCGAGAGTTGGATATTCCGGTTTTTCACGACGATCAACATGGTACAGCGATCGTTACCTTGGCAGCCCTGTTTAATTCTCTCAAGTTAGTGCATAAGTCAATCGATCAAATTCGCATCGTGATTAACGGTGCTGGTGCAGCTGGAATTGCGATCGCTCGTTTATTGCAAAAAGCCGGGGCTGATAAAATTTGGATGTGTGATTCTAAAGGTATTCTTTCCACGAGTCGCACCGAGTTAACAGAAGAAAAGCGGGAATTTGCTGTCAAAGCACAGGGTACTCTTGCAGGTGCAATGCAAGCAGCAGATGTATTTATTGGTGTGAGCGCACCGGGAGTAGTGACACCAGAAATGGTGCGTTCGATGGCGAAAGATCCGATTGTGTTTGCAATGGCAAATCCCATTCCCGAAATTCAGCCAGAATTAGTTAGTAATGAAGTAGCTGTTATGGCTACTGGGCGTAGTGACTACCCCAATCAAATCAATAATGTTTTGGCTTTTCCGGGGGTATTTCGCGGTGCATTAGATTGTCGAGCCGAAACGATCACCACTTCTATGTATTTAGAAGCAGCAAGTGCGATCGCTTCTTTAGTTAAACCATCAGATTTAGACAAGGAGCATATCATTCCTTCTGTATTTGATGAGCGCGTCGCCACTACTGTTGCAGCTGCGGTGCAACGTGCTGCACGCCAGGATGGTATTGCTCACAGTTAAAAATTAATCCTGTGTGGCTTTTTTATTACTTTTTCAGCAAATCCTACTTTATAATTTCCACACAACCCCACCCCGGTTTTGTCTAATGCCAAAACAGCCCCTCCCCGCGTGCGGGGAGGGGATTAAGGGGTGCAGGGTGGTTTCATACAAGCAGAGAAAAATTAAAATCTTCTTTTAAAGCCTCTCCCCTTATTAAGGGGAGAGGTTTGGAGAGGGGTAAAAATCTATGCTTCAAAACGAGAAATACAGACTTACATATTTTTCTTTTTTCGTATGAAACCACCCTGGGGAGGGGATTAAGGGGTGGGGTGCAATGACTTTGGGAAGTATAACTAATTATCCGAACTTGATATTACTTATAAACTGCGACCGAATCTTGCGCTTCGCGGTATAATCCCTTGGCAATACGGAACATTTCTTGACCTGTGTGCAAATAACTTTCGTCGTAATTCAAGGGGAAATATTCCAATTCATCTAGTCCATCACTAATTTGATTGAGGCAGTAATAAAGATGAGCCGCTACTCTTGCTAAACTGGGGGGATTAGGTAGGGAACGAAAAGAAACTTGTGCTTGTTTGAGGTCTTCTCGACAATTTTCTAAATAATCCGTAACTCCCCAGGTAGGACTGTAAGGATCATTCCATTGAGAGAAGAATTATGGTAGTGTTCACACATGAGTCCAGAAGAAAAAGATCGAAAAATCGAGAGGTTAGAACAAGAAAACCAAGCGCTGC
>JAESGT010000154.1_pt1 | contig 11606 bp, 14 predicted proteins | sample 9266261 | NCBI WGS metagenome assembly JAESGT01 (sample SAMN15741584, study PRJNA653494) | algae metagenome | isolation source: Pelatocladus maniniholoensis HA4357-MV3 and co-occurring heterotrophs from... | place: USA: Maniniholo cave near Haena, Hawaii | collected 2009-07-28 | reverse complement strand
TCTGAGAAAAATCGACCCTTGGGGTTATATTGCGATGGTTCTTACTCAGGCTCGTAGAGGTATAAAACATCCTCCTATTTCTGTTTCTCTCTAATCTCTTTTTACCGGGGGAGAGTGAAAAACTACAAAGCTGGTTGATATTTTAATTGCAACTGCACTTGATTTGATTAATCCTATACATTTAAAAAACTGGTTTACAAACTGTTGTTACTGTACTTCATAAACCTGCAATACGCTGTATATACCAAAAGTTTCAGGAACAGTATGAGCGGCACACAAAGCCATAACGACGTGGCAATCGTTATCGCCTTCAACTAGCAACACTTGATCTGTATCTTGCCTACAAACATCACTCATACCACTCACCGCACTTCAACATCCATATCAATAGCATCAGTGAGTGTCTCAGATGTATATTCTGTTGCCTTGATTGAGCCATTCTTGACATCAAGCCTGAAGAAAGCACCTAGTTCAGGATATTTATCCCATATACTGTCAAACCCTTTTATACAATCACGGCTATGTGTTGTGGCAAAAATTTGAACATTCAGCCTTTTTGAGAGCTGAAAAACAATGTCCCAAACTTTAGGTTGCACACTCCAGTGCAATCCATTTTCAAATTCATCAATTAAGAGAAGACCATTTCGAGCATTTACAAGAGCGACAATTATATGAAACAAACGGGTAATCCCATCTCCCATACTTTTGAGAGTTAATGGTTCATCTATTCCTTTAATTTTTACTAAAGGAATACGATTGTCACTTGCACGACCTCTACTAATGTCCTCTACAAAGGCGACTCCAGAAACTCGATCATCTATCAGGCGAAGCGCAGAAATAACTTCCGACTCTAAATCGGTCAAGCTCGTTAAATCCCAAAGAGCAGCTAATTTTCTACTCGGCATATTTTCTGTTGAAACAATTTGCCATGTGTATTTCAACTCAGATTCCTGCCGTTCATAAAGAATTCTAGAGTTACGTCGAATATCTTTCACATCCCTATCTAATCTAAAAAGTCTCCTCGTTCTTTCGCCTTCTTCTGCTACCAGAAAAACTTCAACATTAGATAGATCTTCATCAAACTGAACCTCAGAAATGCGAATTTTCCTGATTGTGCCTTCCTTATCATTTTTATTTTGATATACGGCAACACCAATATGAAGCTTGATGTTTGAGGAGACTTCCCCAAGAGAAATACCTTCTTCTCCTATTTTGGGCAATTCGTGACCGAAGAAAAGATGTCTCACAGGATTACCGAGAAAATTTTGAGAATGTGGTTGAGCTTCACTAAACCAAGTCTCTTGTCTGGACTCTACAAGATCAAGAAGGACGGTAGAAGAAGCATTGCTGACATAAAGTTCTATTGCTTCGAGAAAAGTACTCTTGCCAGCATTATTTCTGCCAACAAGCAGGTTGACACGACCTAACCTTTTAACTTCAAGGTGTTGAAAGAGCCTAAAGTTATTTATCTGAAAGGACTCCAGCATACAATATCTCCGTAATCCCTTCCAACTAGCTTACAAGATGCCTGACTTACAAGCATTGCTGAAAAATTGAAAGTGTATTTTCAAGGATATCTAAAGGCTAGATTTAAAAAACAAAATAGCTTAAATAGCTAGGGACAAAGAACTTGCGATAAAATTCTCAGGTTACAAAAATATATCATCCTATACAATGCAAATTAACTGGCAAAGCGTCAAAACCTACGAAGACATCGTTTATCATAAAGCCGATGGCATTGCCAAAATTACCATCAATCGCCCCCATAAGCGCAATGCTTTCCGTCCGAAAACTATCTTTGAACTCTATGATGCCTTTTGTAATGCTCGTGAAGATACTGCTATAGGCGTTGTATTATTTACAGGACATGGCCCACACATAGATGGCAAATATGCCTTTTGTGCTGGCGGTGATCAAAGTGTACGGGGACACGCAGGTTATGTAGATGATAGCGGTATTCCCCGGTTAAATGTATTGGATTTACAACGCTTAATTCGATCAATGCCAAAAGTAGTAATTGCTTTGGTAGCTGGGTATGCGATCGGGGGTGGACACGTTCTACATTTAATATGTGATCTGACTATTGCTGCTGACAATGCTATTTTTGGGCAGACAGGCCCGAAAGTGGGCAGCTTTGACGGTGGTTTTGGTGCTAGCTATCTGGCGCGGATTGTGGGACAAAAAAAGGCGCGAGAGATTTGGTTTCTCTGCCGCCAATACGATGCTCAACAAGCGCTGGAAATGGGCTTGGTAAACTGCGTTGTACCAGTGGAACAATTAGAAGTAGAAGGTATCGAGTGGGCTAAGGAAGTTTTAGAAAAAAGTCCGATCGCTATTCGTTGTTTGAAAGCAGCATTCAATGCTGATTGTGATGGACAAGCTGGTTTACAAGAACTTGCTGGTAATGCAACTCTACTTTATTACATGACAGAAGAAGGAGCCGAGGGGAAACAGGCGTTTTTAGAGAAACGTTCGCCTAATTTTAGGCAATATCCTTGGCTACCGTGAGAAGGATTATGTAGTCTGTCAAATTTGAACAAGAATTAGTAACAGTTTAAATAGCTAATTTTTACTTCACGTAAAGATATGAATGTATTCTTTATATCTTTGCGTGAAATCTGTAGGTAAATAACAACAAAATATATTAAGAATTTTCACAATTTTGATTGAGCGATCGCTTTTTTATAGCAGAATAAAATATACAGTTAAAAAAGATTGCTCATTCTTTTTAAGTCAACAAAGCTTATTAAAATAAAACACTCATTAATTACGCATGTAGTGATTTAGATATTCTTGCTAATTAATAATAGCGTATTTAGTAAAGTGCAATCAAAAATTGGAGGGTAAGAATTATGGCTACTCGCAATAATTCAGAAAGTAATTTATGGCAGAAAATACAACAAGATTCTGTTAGTTGGGGGTCTTTGATCCTTTGGGTTTTTGGTTTGGCTGTAATGTTAATTTTGGTGACAATGTTTGCTTCTGCTTAAGTTTCACGGAAGTTGTTGAGTTTCTGTTAATCTACTTCATCAACCAGATATTAGACCTTACTTTCTCTAAAAAATTAAACTGGAGAAGTGCGAACAGATAACTACCTACAACTTATGAATATTAAATTTTTGGCAACAGTTCTTGTGTTATCCATGAATAATTTAGCTGTTTCTGTACAAGCTCAAGAGCCTAATACTCAATTTACAGCTAAATCATCCAATCAAATTCTTAATGCCTGTGTTCAGAATCAAGCAGAAACTTTGCCAAATCCTTTTAGTGATGTACCAAACGATCACTGGGCTTTTAAAGCAGTAATGACAATGTATTACTGCGGTCCTTATCGCCAAGCGACACCGCCTGCTTTATTAAAACAGTCATCACCAACTCAAAATCAACAGCAATTTTTACAAAAATAGCAATTTCAAGAAGATTTTGTTGATAGTCGATTGTTATTTTATATTTGGAACAATCAACAATCAACAAAATTAATTTGAGAACTTCACTTAGATGAACTATCCAACCAAGAGAGAAAAGAATTAGCAAAAATGGCAGCTTGGGTGCGATCGCGTAGATTTAAGCGGCTGAAAATACTGGTAACGTGATTTTTTTGGCTTAAACGCTTGTCAGTTTATATTTAGTACTTACGTTTCAATCAAAATTGCAGTAATTATCCACATCAAAAACTAGGATCATGTTCATAATCCCAACAACGACCGTCACGCCAAGCTCTACCAGGATTATGTTCACATTCAGCTTTATTTGTTAACCAAGGAATAGATGTTGGATAAGAAGAGTTGGATGGGGAACTAAATTTATCAGTAATCAAATTTAACAATAAGGGATAAATAGCGTAGAGGCAAGTTGAGATAATAACACAAAATATTATGACAAATACTAGATTTCGAGAAAGCCAAGAAATCTTATTTGAGTAATACTGTAAAGATTGCTTTGATTTTTTGGTTTTACGTAAAGAGAACATAAAAAAATAAAAACTAAAATTCTGTATTAAGTATTTATTAAAGCAATTTTATTTGATATACAGTATCAGCATATTAAACTATTTTTTTATCATTGTATTTAATAAGAATTTCTTGAATTGGTCGTAATATTGTATACTTTTGAAACCACAATGTAGAAAATACTTGATTTCAATTTAAAAACTCTAAAAATTACTTGAACAATAGCCAAAAATCTAAGTTTAGGAGATGAAAAATCCTTAATTTTACCTACAGCATGTAGTTTTACATATGCTATTATCATGTATCGGAAAATATATTTATTGATGTTGTGAAAATCACCAAAAAAACTTTACTTTGGCTTTGTGTGGCTATCCTATTTTTTGCAGTCATGGGATGCGATCACTTGTTCCCTTCTGGCGATGTAGTAGAAAGAGTCAGCGATGGTGATACTCTCAGAATCAAGGACACAAAAGGTAATGAATTTACTGTTCGCTTTGCTTGTGTTGATGCGCCGGAAATACCTCATTCTACAAAAGAAAGACAAAGTAAAGCCGCAAGCGATCGCAACCAATTTACTTGGGGAACCAAAGCACAATCACGAGTTCAAGAATTAGTCAATCAAGGAAGCGATCGCGTTCAATTAACAATCACAGATAGCGATCGCTATGGACGCAAAGTTGCAGAAGTAAGGTTACGTAATGGTACTTTTATCCAAGAAATGTTAGTTCGCCAAGGGTTAGCACTAGTTTATCGTCCTTATTTAAATAAATGTCCTAGTAAAGAGATAATTCAACAAGCCGAAATTGAAGCGAAAGCAAATCGAAGAGGCGTTTGGAGTGATACTAAATTTGTAAAGCCTTGGGAATATAGGAGTCTTTACAAGTTAAAAGCTAAAAGTTAAAAGATTTCTCGTTCCTCTGTGATAGTAATCCAGAGGGATGGTTAACCGCCAACAACCAATAAATCAGTTAAGTACTTTAACAAAATTAATTACACATTTTTCAAGCTGTTAATAGTTCCCTATTCCCCGTTCCTTATTCCCCGTTCCCTGATAACTGAATTCAACATCAAATACTTCAGCAAAAGACTGTGCCACAGTGACGCGTACTTGCTGGCAAGTTATGTCTGGTATCCAGTCGGCTAAACTAGCTACAGGTTTATCAGCTATGCCACAAGGTACAATTTTCTCGAAGCCTGTCATATCAGGACAAACATTTAATGCAAAGCCATGCATGGTAATCCAACGGCTGACTTTAATCCCAATCGCAGCTACTTTGCGCCCTTCCACCCAAACACCAGTGAAACCAGAAATTCGCTCTCCTACTAAACCATATATTGCCAGTGAGCGAATTAATACTTCTTCTAATTGCCGCAAATACCAATGCAAGTCTTTTTGATAACGATGCAAATTTAAAATTGGATACCCTACCAGTTGACCGGGACAATGGTAAGTTACCTCTCCACCACGTTCAACTCTATACACATCATACGTAGTTTTGTCAAGGCCAAATTTGATAAATTCTGGCGTAGCTCCTTGCCCCAAAGTGTATACAGGCGGATGTTCTAGCAGGATTAACACGTCGTCTAGGTTGGGGTTTTTGATGCGCTCTTGCAGAAGCGATCGCTGCCACTCCAAGGCATCCAAGTATGACAATAACCCTTGGTCATATAGTAAACAACGGTATCTGTGTGAAGGAATACTACGGTTCATACCAAAAAATAACTAATTCTCAAGTTTAAAAGTATATAAATTTACAATAGCAAGTGGTAAATCTCAAGCTATGCAAAGGATCTTAAAGGAAAGTAAAGGGAAGCGGTTTTGTAAAATACAAAGTGCTAGTTTGAATATATAACCTAGATTTAACCTCAATGCTGTTAGGAGGAATTCTCTACAATCACCATCACGCCAAAAGTAAAGAAAACTAAATGCACTGGCTGGTGGGGTTTTAACTCAGTTGTTTTCCATTGAAAAAAAGATAAAACTAATAATTAAGACGCCTATTGTCTATGAAAAGCGAATGCAGCCCATGTTGGAGAAGCAAAGCTAGCAATATCTGCGTGAATATCCATGAGCCTTTTTTATACTTGGAACAATTGCAGAGATTCCTAAATTGATCAAGACTAGGCATGAGTAAGTACTCACCTGAATTTGATTTAGGGTAATCGCATCACCAGCACGTTAGAAAATTCCCAATTTCGGCGGCAGTAATAGATCTTAACCGCAATACCTTATTTCCCAAAACAAATACAAATCAAAGCTTTGAGCGGGAGAGTTTACATGAAGCTTGTCATCCACGGCAAAAATATTGAAATCACCGATGCAATCAGAGAATATGTACATCAAAAAATTGAAAAGGCGGTGAGTCATTTTCAAAACATCACAAATGAAGTGGATGTACACTTGAGCGTAGCTCGCAATCCCCGAATTAATCCCAAGCAGTCGGCAGAAGTGACAATTTATGCCAACGGAAACGTCATCCGTGCCGAGGAGAGCAGCGAGAACTTGTACGCCAGTATAGATTTAGTAGCAGACAAAATTGCTCGTCAATTGCGTAAATATAAAGAACGGCGTCATGAGAAGAAAACTCATGCCCAAACAACTATTGAAGGAGTAGTACAACAGACAGTAGTCACAGATTTAATTGGCGATCGCGCTCCCGAATTACCCAAAGAAGTGGTTCGCACAAAATATTTTGCCATGCCACCAATGACAGTTGCAGAAGCTTTAGATCAATTGCAAATGGTGGGACACGATTTTTACATGTTCCACAACAGCGAAACAGGCGAAATTAACGTGATTTACGAACGCAATCACGGTGGTTACGGTGTAATTCAACCCCGCAATAGTAATGGTCATGTAAATCATACCAATGGTAAAAACGGCAAAACTGCTCATGGAAACACTGGCGTTACGGAGGCTTCGCACGCACATAAATAAAGCTATTGGTTAGTAGTTAATAGTTAGTGGTTAGTGGTTGGTTGTGAAGCATTTCTATCTTCCCAGATCCAACCACATTGCGAATAATTTGATTGAATTTTGGGGTAGGCGTTTCGTCTGCCCTATTTTATTAATGGAAGAGATGAAACACAAGTAGTTGCTAAAGTAGAAGGATGAAATAAAAATTGAGGGAGAAGCTATGCAAGAACTTACTAATTACAATCAAGAACTTATTAACCGCATCTCACTAATAGTAGAAAAGCTATTTCAAAGTAATAGCTTATACCTAGTAAAATTAAACAAGCAGGAAATGATCGAAATATTAGTAGATCTGTTTGGTAAGTTTTCTCCTGAAGAATTTATGGCGATTACAGACAATCAATTAACAGATAGAATAGATAGTATCTTGGTATTAGAGGCTATTTCTGGAACTTTAAATGATTTAACACCAGAAGAAATTAAGATATTTGATGAAGCAGTAGAAGGCAGATAGAAAAAGTGACTTATTTACTAGATACCAATATTGTCACTTATCTTTTAAAAAGAAATGCAACGGTAGACAAAAAAATGAGGGATGTACGCACATCAGGAAAACAAGTGTTTATTAGTTGCATAACTTTTTATGAAATTAAAAGAGGATTGTTAGCTGTTAATACAACTAAACAACTATCTGAATTTAATCGTTTTTGCCAAACTTATAAAGTTTTGTTGCTAGATGATATCGAAATTCTTGAGAAAGCATGTGAAATTCATGCGGATTTAAAAAATAAGGGTACTCCTATTCAAGAAGCAGATATATTGATAGCGGCGACGGCAATTACACGTGGTTTGATACTTGTTTCTAATGATTCTGATATGTTGAGAGTCCCAGAAATTTCTTTAGAAAACTGGCTATAGACATCACGGAAAATTCTGCGCTTAACTAAAGTTATGGCTAATAGCTGAGAAATTAACATTAAAATTATATGGCGATCGCAGGGTAGGCAAGATGCCCACCCTATAAAAACTAAGCTACCACGATATAAGGCGAGTCAATCGCCGCTACACGAGCAGCATCAACTAATGCTTGATACACCATAGCCACAACCTCTGCGCGTGTAGCTTCGCGGGTAGGATTGAGTTGCTTAACTTTTGGATAGTTGACAATAATTTGTTTTTGACTGGCAACAATTACCTCATCTTTAGCATAGTCAGGAATTTTTGTTTGATCATCGTAGGATTTGAGGGCTTTATTTCCACTAGCGGTTAACCCCAGTCCATTCACTAGCGAAACGATCACTTGTACGCGCTGGATATTATCGTTAGGGCGGAAAGTATTATCGGGATAACCAGAAAGAAATTGTCCTTGATAAGCTTGTTGAATGACTTTATTTGCCCAAAAATCTTCCGCGACATCTTTGAATTTGACCGCTTGGCGTTTGACGCTTGGGTTGAAAGCTTTGACTATTAACGCAGCATACTGCGCTCTTGTCATTGTCGCTTCGGGTCTAAATGTGCGATCGGGGAAACCCTTAATTATTTCTAATTCTACTAGTTCCCGAATAAAAGTAATTGCCCAATGATTACTAATATCGGTTAAGTTGCTGGGAGTAGGTGTTGGAGTTGGAGTAGGTGTCGGGGTTGGTGTGGGTGTCGGGGTTGGTAGTGGAGTTGGTGTCGGATCAGGAAATGGTTCGGGTTCTGGTTCCGGTGTAGGAGTTGGACTTGGTGTGGGTATAGGCGTAGGATTGGGTGTTGGACTTGGTGTTGGAACTTGATTATCAACAAACTCGATCAAACCTTTAACTTTTGATCGATCTATTTGATTTCCTATAGAGATTAGTTTGTTAGAACTGGCATTTTGGAGATCGAATTGACCATTACTACGAAAGATATTACCTCCTGGATTATTGGTGCTACCAATATCTGGAAAAGCATTTGCAATCACCGTCAAACCATCTTGGGTATTTCTTTCGCACAGATTATTACGTAAGATTGGACGGGCGCTACCGGAGATGACGATACCAGAACGATTTTCGGAAATTTTGTTATCTACTAGTTTAGGAGAAGCTGTATCACTAATAGCAATACCAAAACCTGTATTAATGCATGTATTACCTTGAATCTCACCTGTAGCATTTTTGGCGATCGCAATCCCATTGGCAGCATTTTCTATAAACTGATTATTGCGGATCACCGGATTACCATCACCAGTGACAAACACACCTTCTCGCTTACATTTTGTAAAAGTACAATTTGCAACTGTAGGATTAGTAGATTCTACCCACACGCCACTACCACGGGTAGCCAAGTTAGTCACAGTGACACCCTTGAGTTCTGCACCATTATCTAGTACAAATGTAACATTCTGACCTGCAAAAGTACGACTGAGGTATTGACCACTACCTTCAATCAATATACTACTGCCCTTGTTAGCTTCATTACCTACGATCAAAACTCCACTTGGAATCGACAAAGGAAATACTTCCCCACCAGCAGCATTGTAACTACCATCTGCGAGTTGAATTTGCGTACCCGAAGTAGCTTTCTTGAGTGCTTGTGTAATAGTTTTCAAAGGTGCTTGTGGTAAACCACTAGTGCTATCATTACCAACAACAGAATTTACGTAAAGAGTTTGAGGCATATTTATACTGTTAAAAAAGCCATTGACATCCTACCGCTTACACTTCAACTTTGTAGCAGTGGATTCCTTAAAGTAAGTTAACTCATATCTTGCACCTCTACGTACAACCCCATAGAAAGTAAAAAGATGCGCCATAAGGCTACTTCATTTTTATGGTTTTTTATCACTAAATCAAGGATTTTAGCTTTTTACTGAGTAATAAAAATATATCAATTTTTATTGGTGCAAGATGTGAGTTAAAGTCTTTGTTGTTACAAATTTCTGTTGTGCGATCCCTTGTTAAACGTGATTTGATGTTTTCTGAATCACAATCTCAATTCGATGGTTATTTTGGCTTGCGACTGAGTTCTCAGAACTATCAGAATTACTGTTGGGTGCGATCGGCTGAGTTTCACCGTAGCCTTGTTTTGTCATCAAAGAAATGTCTATATCGCCTTTTTCACTCAACCAACGTTGTACTGCGAATGCCTGTTGCTCTGATAACCTGAGATTATCAGCTTCACTACCTACAGAATCAGTATGTCCTAAGATTTGTAGCCAAGTATTAGGATAGCGATCGCTTATGGCTTGACTAACTTGACTGAGGACTTTCTCTGCTTGTGGACGAATTTGATCTTTACCAGAGTAGAATAAAATATCAGCTGGCAAGGTAATGATCGTTAAGTCTTTATTTTCCTGAACACGGATTTTTGAGCATGTAATTTCTGAAACTTTTATTTCAGGAAAAACTTTTTCAGGGAAATTCACATTCGGAATCTGGACTTGGGAAAATAATATTTTTGAGCCTTGCTTTTTCAGATATTGCTTGGCAAACATCTGATTATTTGAGAAATTATTTTTTAAATTGGTCGGAAAACGGGGTTCAGATTTGTCAACCGTACCAAATAGGAAAATAGTTACTAAGTAAGTAGTAAAACGAAGTAAATACATTTGATGATTTATTTCTTTATTTACAAATCCAGCAACTATTAAATAAGATTACGCTAAATCGACTCAAAACACTTCTTTCAAAAGTTATAAGCAGTGAATCATTGCTCATTTGATTTGTGATTGTGATTAATTATACAATTTTGTACCACAACTTTTGCAAAATACCGCATCAGGATCATGAAAAGCTAAACCACATCCAGAACAAACAATCTCTATCTGATTAGCTGTTTTAACTAAGCGTTTAATTAAATCACCTACTTGCCAAGGAATTAGCGCAATACCTGTTAAAATCATTAAGACTGTCAGCAAACGTCCGAACTCTGAAGTCGGGGTTACATCGCCAAAACCTACAGTCGTCATCGTCACAACGGAAAAATAAAAAGCATCCAAAAAAGTAGTAAATACTTGCGAGTTTACAGGATGCTCAACTTGATAAATTAAGCCAGAATACACAAATACAATTGCAAACAGAGTAAATAATATCCTGGCAAAAATCACACCATCTTCATTGCTAATTCCAAATAAATATTTCTGGTCGATAAACCTAATTAATCTTAAAATTCTGAACCAGCGTAATAGACGTAGAAAGCTAATATCAATAGCACCCAAAAAAGACGGCAAAATAGCTATTAAATCAATAATCGCATAAAAACTTAAAATATACTTAACTTTATCTTCCGCACTCCATAAACGCAGAAAATATTCCAAAGCAAAAACAACTAAAATAAGATTATCTAATATATTTAAATATCTTCTAATAACATCAGGTATATGATAAGTTTCTGCCACAAAAAAACCTGATGATAACAAAACCAATCCAGCAATAGATAAATTAATAATTTTACCTACTGGCGTTTCCAAATCTGCTAGATAAAAAGCAGTTTTTTCTTTAGTCAATAACATACAAACTCTTCTATTCTCTAACCTAATTTTCTCTCTATTTTTCGTGTCCTACTCTACGAGAAGCCGCTTAGGCGTCTAGGTGGTTCGTATAAAAAATCATCTTCACAATTCTAATTGTATTGATATATACTGAATATAAGCTGTTATGCATTTAAATTGTGATGACAGCGTCGCCTTTATTTTTGAGTTTTCGCCCCCATTTAATAATTAACTCTCCTTCATTTAAAAGCTGATGTAATAAATATTCTAGCTCTTCAATTGA
>JAESGT010000153.1_pt1 | contig 11971 bp, 10 predicted proteins | sample 9266261 | NCBI WGS metagenome assembly JAESGT01 (sample SAMN15741584, study PRJNA653494) | algae metagenome | isolation source: Pelatocladus maniniholoensis HA4357-MV3 and co-occurring heterotrophs from... | place: USA: Maniniholo cave near Haena, Hawaii | collected 2009-07-28 | reverse complement strand
AATGTCCGCAGAATCTACTACACTTTTAGGAATACGCCACTTTACCCAGTCAAACTCAAAACCATCAATCACAGCCATACGGCTGCCATATGTCTTGTCTGGCGCATCGGGATCTGGATCGTAATAGTCAGAAATAGGTAATCGTTGATTTGGCGATCGCCGAAATTGTTGTCGCCTCGCCACTATATTTTCCCACAGTTGTTGTAAATTATTGGCACCAGGATACCAACAACCCATGCCAACGACTGCAATTTCATTAGGGTGAGATGCTGTGCTGTGCATATTGGTAATTGCTTTAAATTTAATTAGAAAAATGGTTGTGTCGCAAAAATAGGTAAATGGTAAGGTAAGAAAGCCTAAAACTCACTCCCGCTTTCCAATATCCACATCACCTCTATTCAAATGGCAACACTTCTTGCCAGAAATCATCTTGCTCAATGTCCTTTGGTATTGCCGTTATCCCTTGAGCTACCGTAATTTAGAGCAGATGATGCAAGAGCAAGCTGTTGATGCCAAAGCAGCTAAACGGTTCTTGTGTAAAATGCTGGCTGCTGTTCATACTTAAACTCCAAGAGCAATCAACATAAAGTGAGAATGCAACATATCTGAAAAAGGTGATGTACGATCACACCCTTACCTCTTTTTGTTCAAAGAAAGATTCAACCTCTTTAGGAATAGGCTCAGTTAGCAAAGGAATCGAAGCATGACCTTGGATAACTTTTTGGAGCAAAATTTGATCGTCTAATCCGCCTAATTCATTAGTATGAACTGATATAGCAAAAAAACCTTGAAAACTCTTATTCTTTGGACAAAACTGATGATAAACTTCCCCATGAAATCGAAGAACAAATATTGCGTCTTTAGGAAGCTCAACAATAGTCATTTTCTCGATGAATATTTTGGGATCTCGCTTAATCTCATCAAGAGTTGCACTACTGAACTTAAGCACAGCACCAGATTCACCAGTAACAGCAGTGATTACCCGATGTCCTGCATGTCGATGAAAAACTAAATCTTTCTCATCAACCCCAAAAGTGTATACGGTCGTCAAATCACCTTTTTCCCAGTCTGTATTCGCAATTTTTGCGCTTGGTTCGTTATATTCTTCAATAAAATTCTTGTGCTTTCTTTGCCGTTCTAAACCATCACGAACAATTTCTTTTCCTACTCCAGATGGAAGCTTTGCTACCACAAAAATTTCTACTGGTAAACGGTTTCCACAATCAATCTCCAAACTTTCATCTGACAAAATGATATGTCTGTTAGTTGCTAGCATTTTAGTATACATCCTTTGATTTGAAGGAATTTTTCTCGATTTTAGTCAACAATATCGCGGGAGTCTCCACCCTCAACGGAGCGAAGGGTAGTAGGGTGAGGAGGAATAGCAGGCTGCAGCTACAAAGAGGAAGCAGCCAATTTATTGAATATTTCTGCACTGACAACCGTGCGGTAGTAGTTCGCCCATCCCCGAATGATTGGGTTTAGGGTTTTGATTAGCCCTTCTTGCGTTGAGCTTTTGTGTTGATCTACTAACTTGGTTATTCTGGCGTAGTTTCGCTTTACACTCTCTGGGGTAGGTTTTATTAGCGTCTTGAAACCGAGAGTTTTTCTTTTGAAGTCCTTGCTTGATTCTCTTTTACCTTGTGAATATTGTCGAATTAAGAATCCGAGGAAGTTAAATCCTACCTTTCCCTCAAAATGCTTGAATGTGTGAGTAAGATTCGTTTTCTCTGGTTTTAATTCTGGTCCGATGTTGCTCAACCATTGATTTACGTAGTCTTGACTCCTCCGAATGACTTCAATGTCATGATGTAGCACGACAAAATCGTAGGCATATCGAATAACATTGAGGCTCATCTAGAGTGAATTACGTGTATTACAACCATGTAGGTAGTAGGGGAGGAGCCGTTAAAAAAAATCCCAGCCTTGCTGCCGCCTCAATGCTGAATCTTGAACTAAGTACGAATAAATAAGGCTGGGATTTTTTTTATTTGCAGATGCCTAGCTGAGAGAATTTTTGTAACACTACCAATTGTCTTACGCGCTAATCTTTTGATACGCGTTCTCAATCTCATCTGCTTAATCCTCTGAGTCTTTCGCTTACCTATATTGTGGTGTTCTGCCGCGTTTGTTGAAATACCAGTCTCGTAGTTTTCTGCCGGGTTTTTTGAAATCAGAGTCACGACCGATTCTATTGCAAGGACCAAAGTTATCGGTATCAGCACCTTGTTGAGTACTGCCAACTCGGTTGTAAGGAAATTGTCCACCAGCGTTGTTGATGTTAAAGTTTGCTTGTTTAGGGTAAAGTTGACCAGCTTGATTACCCAGGAAGCCAGAGAAGAGGTAACCGTAGCATAGGTTTCGAGCAGCACTTACCTTTTTTCTATCCGAAGGACTCCCAGGACCACCAATGAGGTAGTCCTCTCTGAAGATTACATAGTTCGGACCCGCAGCAATGACGGTACCGGTCTGAGCAGCGGTTGGACTATCTGGTGGAACTATCAGTATAGCTTTCTCCAGTTGCTGTTCTAGTGGAAATGAATTATTGTTTGCTATTGCTCTTTCAAGAAAGGTACGTTCCACGGGACCAACAGCTCCATTGTGTTCCCGTATAGCTTTGAGAACAGCAGAATTGTAAAAATTGGAGTTGTTGTCGTCGCCAGTTTCAATAGCCGCATTGAAAGGATCTGTTTTAGTTGGGTCGCTTGTCGTAGCAGCAGCGCTAATGACGATATCGGTTATTCTTGGGCTAGAAATTATTGCTCCGTTGTTAAATGCTGTTTGTGTAGAGTCAACAGCGCTGAGATCGGGAATGGGGTTGCTGACGAAAGTGTCAAGAGGAGGTCGTTTAGGTCCACCTGGATAGAGTTCAATGCCGTTGTTACATCCTTGAGCCATTCCGTATCTTCCACGCACACTAGTTGTGCTATCAGTAAATACAGTAGCGGGGACGTTGTTTTGTGAGGGATCGTTACCATTAGAGTGGGTAGCAATCTCTCCGTTAACATCACCTGAAATAGTGCGTATAATAGGCACGTCTGGACCGAACTCACCTTTGGGATTTTCCACTTGTTTCCAGTTGACTGGATCGCCTAGGGCTGGGTTTCCTCTCAAAATACGGCAAGCTACTTCTGGATTCATACTAGGCTCGTAATAACGACCGTCAGGAGACTTGACATTGACAGCTAACTCAATGTTGAGGTTAACTCCGTTGACAACAACGTAGTGTAAACCAGTGATTGGGTCGGTAACTGGCTGGTTGGTAACTGTGTCAATAATGGTGTTGTTGCGGACAGTTGTATTAGCACCAAAGGTTGTGCCTATACCGTCGGTAACTGCAAAGTCAACACGTTGACCTAAGACTCTATCTCCATTGCGGAATGCTCCACGACCATAACCACTACCAGTGTTTATATATCTGTAAGGGGTTCCTAAACGGTTTGTAAAGTTCCAAAGTTCACTGTCGTAACCAACATCTGGATCGCTCAGGGGATTGTTGTCATCAAAAATGGTGATAACGGAGGCTCCACCAGCACCAACAATCGCAGGATTATCTTGAGCGGAATCTTTTCGAGCAGGGCTTGTAGCAAATACCACGCCAGCGGTCAATGTTACACCAGCGCTTACGCTTAATGCCGCAATAAACACTGCTTTGCTCAGACGATTAAAATCAGCTAACATGATTGGCTCTCCTATACATAGGGTGATAAGAATTACTAATTACTAAAGCAGGTTAGCAGGCGTGAGCAAAAGTTATCAAAGTTGGTAAATCCATATCCTTAGCGCATGATCAACTTGATTCTATTGTTAATTCCCTTCATAACTCCACTGGTTGTCCGGCTGATAAAATAGTTGCGCTTTCCCATCAAAGTGAGTGCGAATTGTCCGAGTAGACTTTTGGTAAAACACTTGAGCAATTTGCAGCCAATTATTTAAACTTCTCCGAGCTTACTTAACACTTTGATTCGTTTCATGAATCGCTCTCATTTCAACAGTAAATACTTACTGGTTCAAGCTGTTGAAAAAGGTGATGTACGCTCACAGATATAATTCGTGTGTCAAGTTTTGATATTACTTGCTTAACTGAGTCTAAGTCAAGTCAATCATTTGTTATTCAATAATTTTTGCGGCATGATTGTAATAGTAACGAAAGTTTCTATATTCTTTGGCATTTAGCTAAGAAAATAGCTAGGTCTTGCTGATATTGAAGCTTACTGGTTCTGGTTTTATTTCAGAATCGCTTTCTAGGCGGACCATCTGTTCATAACTACTACGATAGTATGATTATCCTAATGATTCACTACATCTAAACATAGCTTTACTTTTTATCATTTTAATCACTACAGCGAAACATAGTTTTACTTTTTAGCGTTAGTTTCTTGTACTACTTGATTAACTACCTGTAACAGATAAAGCTTGAAGAATATAATTTTAAACCGTCAAGCTTTTCAAGATTTTTGTACTCCATGAATTCAGGATATTTATGACTGTGATTTCGAGCGTGTCTGGATTGTTAAATAGTTGTCAAGCTAGACAATTTTTCAGATGCTCTCCGACGAAGCAATCTGGTTCAAGTTTTCTGGTTTCACACTCAGAGTGGCATCATGTACGTCAATAGTTACTGTCGAGTCTGTTAGCGCTTTGGCGACGCAACAGCAGCCGTTGTATTTCCTCTGTTTACCTTCGAGATTGGCTAGGGTGAAAACATCACCTGTTTGGCAATCATCTTGAGCTAACACAAGGGGCTTTTGTTTGAGCTGCGCTACAATCTCGTTGACAATCCGACCAGAAGGGACTTTACCATTATCCCTGCGATCACCCAGCCGAACGTCCCTAGTAAAATAATTAGTTTTCCCAGTAAAGCTAAAACTGCTTTCGCAGTAATAAAGGCGGTCACAATACAAATTAAACTAATTAGTCCCAATTCTAAAAGAATAGATTTAATATCCTTTTTTGAGAACTCTTCATCAAAATATCTATCTCACATAACTGTACACATATTAATGTCAATAACTGTTAGTAACCCAAGTTGCGGGTAATAAAATGCTCTATTGTGTGTAGAGATTCAATTGGAAAAAAAGACATCAAAAATGGACTCCTGCTATGTAGAAGCAAGCGTCAGTAATAATGAAATTAAAAGTATGAATATTAACTGATTAGATAAATGCTTATTGGAGGGTGAACGCCAAAATAAATGCTTGAAGTTTCAGCGAAAACCCTTGATAGGTGAGGGCATGAATGGATTTGGGAAAATCACTTGTAATTGAACTAAATACAGTTTCAATATAATGGCGAGTATGTTGTTTGATATATTGAATCCAAGCAGTGTCTTGACGAGTGGATTTCTGTTTGCGCATCACTTTTAAACTAATTTGACTCGTTTGTTGGCGTAGATCGAAGGTTCGTGCCACCAAGTGCAGCCTATGGCTAGAAACCTTATATAGCAACAGTTACAGAGATTGATACGAGATTTAAGCGCGATCGCAAAAAGATAAGTTGCACAAATAGTTTTTATAGTGCAGAGACAGTAAAATAACTTTGCCTAAAACAGAGCTTGGAGTACCTCGAAGTGTGGGTGTCAAAGTATTATCGCTCTGTAAATACTAAGTCTGCTAAATTTACTTCTCCGATGATTGTCCAATACTCTGCCCTCAGTTTTTGCACCCGTTCTGTATACTTTTCGCTTGCGCATAATGTTTTTTTTTGCGTGTCAGCTTCAGCTTTTGGGTGATTCTGCCCATTGAGGAACGACTTATCTTGACTTGAGTCTGTTGTTCTAAGCGATCGCACAATTCCACCAAAGTAGCATCATTACTGTCGGTTCGCTCATTTTTGATCCGACAATTTAATTAAGCCTTACAGGGCTTCTTATCTAGGCTATTCAACCAATTCAGTCATTTTTGGTTCGTATAAGGGTTTTAAACCATTTTTATGATTTGTACCTCCCTACGCCTTAAATAGACGCTTCTGGGAGCCTGTTGCGAAGGTAGTAAATATTACTTTAAGTTGACTGTTTACTTAAAAATAGCCTTTTTCCTTTTGAATTAAAGCTTTAATTCAACTTGGAGTTCCAAAATAAGCGAACGCCCAGTCATTATTTGACTCTACTAATAACCCTACCAATGCCAGTTGCTCATTATTGAGCTTTGGTATTTGACCTCCACCGTGAGGCTTTGGCTCAACTGTCCCACTGCTACGATATCGTCTCAGTAAACTTTGAACAAAACTCAAGCTGACACTGAATCTTTTTGCCAGTTGTCGTTGAGAGCCTTCTTTGCTGTTATATGCATTAATCACTTTCTGGCGCAGATCACAGGAGTAAGGTTTCATTCCACAGACACTTAGACGTTAATATACTCCATCATCCCATACTGTATTGCACTCAAACAGGAACCGCTATAGTAGTCTGCCAAGGTAACTTTGCGTTGTGGCCAGCAGAGGAGCGGAGGGGCTGAGGGAAAGACTTACTGCAAGTTTCTACCCTGCTCCCCTGCCTGCCTCCACGTAGCAATTTTGGGTTGGTGAACTACTAGCGTCTCGTATCCCTTACGGATCGCAGTCAAGAGATAGTGCCGCCTAGCGATCGCTTTTCTCTATAACTAGCAACTTGGGTTAGTACTACAGTTGTAAATATCAAAGGCAAACGCTGAGATAGCCCAGAATTCCGTTCCCGTTTTGTAACAAAACGTATCGAAAAATGCCCTAAAACCCTTATCTTCTGGTGAACTGCAACTGTAGTACTAGTAAATAATTGATGTGAAAAAAGAGAGCTGGGGGAGCAGGGGCGGCCTTTCAAGGGTAGGGGGGCTGGGGGAGCGAACCTTTGCGTAAACACACAGGCTTCAGCAAGGACGTATTGTTTCTTGTGCTACGCGTCTCGAAACAAGTGTTTTTTGTTTTTTTCCTTTTTAAAAAGGAGGCTTCTGACCACTTGCGGAGGGCAGTTCTCCCCCAGCTTTCCCAACTTCCCCAGCCCTCCTTTCCGGTGAGACCTTTAATCTTCGACAGGTTGAACTGAAATTCTTATGACCATTGTGATTTCAGTAGTAATCGTTTCTTTAACTTCAGCTACCTCACCAAACCATTTATAGTTTTGCAGAGTGGCATTTGTGATGCAAATCTGATGACCCACCTCAGGTAGCGATTGCACCTTTATTTTTGCTTGCTTTTGAAATGGGTTATCACAACTATTAGCAGTCGGAATCGAGTCATTATAACCGTCGTTCACCTGTAACTCTGCTGGGGTTTCTCTTTTTTTAAGTAGCTGCTCCTCAAACGGTTTTACAACAGCAGCACTCTCAGCCTCCACAGCCTGTACTTCGTCTAGTGGCACAGCAGGAGTGGATGCTTCTGACTCCATAGTCTTAGCAAGAACAATTGCGTTACCTGAGTTTGAAACCATGAGCATTGCTGCATCCTTGTGCTGGTTAAGGATATTTTTAGCTTTGGTATGGGTGATACTCTCACCATGTTGGGCGAGTTTTAGGATTTCTTCTTGAACTTCATTAGGAGTAGATGTTTCTGCTAAAAGATAAAGGGCTGAAGCAGCAATATCCAAATGTGCCAAATTGGCATTTGTAAATTTAGTGGCTACTTGCATAAATCTAGCCGCTGTTCTCACACTCCAGTCAAACTCAGCCTTTAACCAGTTCCTGAATTGACCATGCTCTAGCTGCTCTTTTACCGAGATTAGATTCTGCCCGATGTCGATGATGTCTCGGGCACTACGACGTATCAAGGTTCTGATTTTGTGGGTATGCTGCTGTACAACAATTTGGGTTTCAGGCTCTAGAGCTGCATAGTCAAAATCTTGTTCTTTCAAAGGTAGTATCTTTTCAGTTTGCTGAGATAATGCTTGAGCTGAAATCATTTGCTATTCCTCAGTTCAAAATTGGGCGTTGCATAAATGCAGGATGAACTAATTAGGAGCCGCGCAAAAATAACTTGAACGCTTTTGATTAGGAAGTAAGACTAACAGCTTATTCCAGATTAAATTTGTACAACTTATTTTTACATGATGCCTTCAATACAGGTACTTGCTGATATTTTAAATAGTGAAGTAATAAACGAATTGAGTATTTAAGCATATCTACTGATTTGGAATCAACACTTCTCGGTTAAGAACAAAAACAAGGTAAAGTGATAATTGCCATTTCTGAATTCTAGAGCTTTTGTATAGCAAGCCATTATTGACTACGATTTGGTATCCAGGCTGAAATTGAGATTATAAACACCTGTAAGCCTTGATTTGAAAGGAAAGTTATCGACCATAATTAAAAATTTGGCACGCTAGGAACGAAAGAACCACAGTAATTTATATAACAGAATATTTCTTGATTGAAAAGAGCAATTTCTTGTTATTAATATTAATTTTTATTGCAGAGCAATTAAGTTAAGTATACCAATTTTCTTATAACAAATTTAAATATTTAAAATACCAATAATCCTTATTTTATAAGCTTATTTTAATCTATCCTTAACTCTTAAATACCTAAATTCTCTCCATAATAACTATTAATTAGTCCACTGCCAATAGACTTTTTTACAAATAATTAAGAGAGGGTTTAGTGACCTTATCAAGACGTCAGTTTTTTACACTAGCTGGCACAAGTACTGCTGGTGCTCTACTGCTATCTCCCTTGCAAGCTTTCTATGCTAAAAGAACTTTTGCAGCCTGTTCTTGCCGATAAATCGAATGAATACGCCCAATTCTGCTCATATTTGGGTCACTTTAAGCAATAAGAGCCGCTTTAATTGTACTGGAGAGCAATTAAGTAACTCATGAAAATGATAATCGCGCTTTGGGGGGTGAGTGGGTGAGCGACGCCTTTTGTGTCTTGGTTTTGGGTAAGAATGTACAAAGTATCTGCTGGATAAGCCACAAAATGGATGATACTAGTTTCAGGCATTGGTCGGTAGCTTGCCATTGCCAAGAGGGTATCAATTACACCACCAAAACTCAAACCGTTTTCATCTGGTGCAAAGATTGGTTTTGTGAACAGAAAGCTTACCCATAAATCCGTGCGCGAAGCAAGGTCAGTAATTACTCGTTCACCGTGGCGTTGTTGCATGAATGAGGAAAATGGTAAATTTTACCTGTCGCCTATGTTCTCTCGCCATCAAGCCTAAAGATGAAGACGAAAGCTCAGTATAAAGTTCGGAATTGGAACGCTTATGATGCAGCACTCAAGCAACGAGGCAGTATAACGTTTTGGGTGAACGAAGAGATCATCGAGCAGTGGCGTAACCAACACAAGACAGGAAGAAAGGGAGCATCGAACTATTACTCTTTAATGGACGTAAAACTCCCATTCGTTCTCTCAAACCCCGCGAAGTTGTTCAAGAAATCTACGGCTGGCTTTTAAGCCATTATGCAGTTCGTACTTTAATGCTTCAAGCCGCAACTGCTGCTTCCATATCTCCATTACCCTTAGGTTTTACTGGTACTCTCAAAGTCATTCGACGGGCTATTTCTGATTTTCAAGATGCTAATGGTGAGCAACTACCCTTTTTTTCTCCAAGCTAATTCTGGAAATTTTGGAGCAAAAAATCCCTTCCAGGCAAGGTAGAACAAATGCCAGAGTAGTCAAAAAACCTCGTTCCAAGTTTCCATCTAGAAAACCAATCCACTCAGGAGCGGGTACTAAACGTCAACCACTCACTTTTTTGATTCTCAATACTGCTTAATTCTTAACCAAGAAGTATTGAGATTAGAGAGCAGTTCTATGCTCATAAGCGTGCTCCGTCGATGCCATTCATGGCTTGAAAGCTAAGCTTACCCGCTCCATCCTTTATGCCATGCTCATTTCTCCAAACCTCAGAGTCGACGGCGAATATTGGACGAGCAGGCAATGGATGCCGTTGTTCTTGCTCGTAGCGATCGAGATCGTAAGCAGGTGTGAAACCGATACGCATAAAATTCGCTAAAGCGCGAAGCTTGTTTTTTAAACTGATACGGGCCTTTGGCAAAGCGGCGTAACGGCGAGCGATGGTTTCAAAATCCTCCGGCTGTCGGCCCGTGACGTCATAAACGTCGCTGGTTGGAGCACCCATTTCAAAAGCCCCACTCTTATGATCTTCAACGTAATAGCGGAAGCCGCTCATTTCGTAAACGCTCACGCCCTCAGCTCGCGCAGCCTTTAAAAACATTCGCATCGGCATGTTGATGGGAAGAACCTTCCGCTTTAGCACGCGGCTCAAGATTTGGGTCATGTCGCTCACTGAAAGGAGCGCAGGTCCTGTTGGACGATAAGTTTTATTGGCATGCTTCGCGGGATCGATCAACGCAGCAACAGCGACGCGTGCTATATCCTCATTTGAGGGTGGCGCATTGCGGCTGTTACCGGTCAGGTTAGGAAACATACCAAAATGAGCGGCAAAATCGATCAGGCGCAAATAGTTATCAGCAAAGAATCCTGGGTTGACGATGGTGTGGGTGATACCTGGGATCGTAGAGAACAGGTGGTCGACGAGCCAGTGTTGCCGTGTTAACAATGAAGGATGCGAAGGGCTTGCAAGCCATTGGCTAAGGCCAACGATGGCTTCAAGTTTTGCCTTCTGAGCGGAAATTACAAAGGCGGCCGCGCTTTGAATCATATATGAGTTAAAAGGCGGACAGTAATAAGCACGAGAAGTTCCCTGCATAGCTCTGAAGAGCTGTTCTGGATCGAACAAATCTGCGGCGACCACCTCCACCCCATCTTTTCTCAATCTTTCGCTGCGCGCATCGAGCGCACGAACAACGGCGCGCACTGGCCAGCCGAGATTAACAAGCTCGGAAACGACGGCGCTTCCTGTCTTGCCAGTAGCGCCTAGTACAAGAATGGTCGGTTTATTCATAAGTTAGTCCTAGAGTAAATTGTATGACAATCATCATACTATGAATACAACGAAAACATAATGTAAACCTGTCCTCATTCTTAGCTGAGTTCTTCTTTGACAAGAGTCAGCAGGTATTCATGAGTGGATTCAAGGATAGCCTTGCTTAGGCTTGGCTCCGCAGCTGCTCGTGCGAGTGACATCGCTCCAACCATGGCTGCGGATATAAAGCTGACTTTGGCTCGTTTCTGCGAATACGTTGTCTCAGGAAGATGTTCGGCAATAGCATCGAAGACCTCCGACAATTTTTCTGTGAAGGCTTTTCGTGTTGATAGGGAGCGTCGCGCTACTTCGGCGGAGAGCGCAGGGAGCGGACATCCCAAGGCTGGGTGGTCTCGGTGATTCTCGCTCAAGTAAAAGTCAAGCAAGGCTGGGAAACCACCTACCTCCAGGGCAACTAGTACAGTATCCAAACTTTGGTTTAGTGCCAATGCAAACGACTCCGCAATGAGCGCCTCCTTGTTGGCAAAGTGGGCATAAAATCCACCGTGCGTCAAGTCTAACTTCCCCATGAGCTTAGCAATTCCAACTCCCTCAAATCCGTGAGTCCGAAATTCCTTCGACGCGAATTCGACAATCCGTCGGTGGGTTTCTATTTTGTGTTCGTCCTTGTAGCGCATAAGTTAGTCTGAGTAGTATGATGACCATCATATAATACGGTTGTGTGGCAAAAATAAATATATGTTGAGGTAAGAAGGCAGGGTAAACGCATCTAATTTTATTTGACAAATAACCAGTTATATGGATTGTAATTTACAGATACGTTTTGTGATTTATGAAACTATAAATTTTATATATTTACTGCAACATTTTCATGAAAAAACGGTTTTAGTCAACCATTAACTACCATTTATAGCGGTTCTCACTTCGTTGCAATACAGTCGCAAACCTACCCCAAAGCGCGAAGTAAAAGGTGGGGTCAGGTGTGTACTGCATCCAAACGAGAACCGCTATATTATATTTCAACGTAGTTTTTCACTCTCCCCCAGGGAAAAGTGATTAAGAGGTAACAGGAAGAGGAGGATGTTTTATACCCCTACGAGCCTGGGTAAGAAGCATCGCAATATAACTCCAAGGGTCAACTTTCCTCAAA
>JAESGT010000152.1_pt1 | contig 12122 bp, 12 predicted proteins | sample 9266261 | NCBI WGS metagenome assembly JAESGT01 (sample SAMN15741584, study PRJNA653494) | algae metagenome | isolation source: Pelatocladus maniniholoensis HA4357-MV3 and co-occurring heterotrophs from... | place: USA: Maniniholo cave near Haena, Hawaii | collected 2009-07-28 | reverse complement strand
TACTCACTATTTAATCTTAACACCAGAATACGGCGGTTAAAACCGCACCCTTCGGGATCTTGCTACGTGTCGTTTCCCTCTCAGGGCTTAAGCCACTGAGTTTCCCACATACCGCGAGGTTTTATGAACGTCTCGGCTTCCAAATAACTGATAACTGATAACTGATAAACTGATAACTGATAATTTATCTGTAGATCACCACAGGCTCAGAACAGCGTTGTTTCCAGCCAACCTTTTGGAGCATTGGTTGTCCATCATAGTCTGTAGCAGGTTTTCCTATACAAAGATAACCCAATGCTTCCCAATCATCAGGAACACAAAGTACTTGCTTGAGCTGGTCGTAATCGAGAATGGAAACCCAACCTGCGCTGTATCCTTGCTCTGTTAGGGACAGCCAAAGATTTTGGATCGCGCACACACAGCTCCATTTCAACGTTTCATCAGTCCAAATAGTGCCGATTGTGTAGCTTTCTTTGGGATATTCACAAAATACTGCTAAACCAATGGGAGCATCTTCAATTGCTTCCAATTTAAGACTTTTATGAAGCTTTATCTTGTCTTCCTCACTTGCCAGATTTGCTTCTGCTTTTGCTCTGAGCTTCAAGAAAGATTGCTTGAGTATTGCCTTAGTCTGTTGATTACGGATCACCACAAATCGCCAAGGCTCACTCAAACCAACTGAGGGAGCACAGTGAGCTGCGGCAAGCGCTTTTTTCAACACAGTTTCAGGAACATCGTCTTTCATGAAATGTCGTGTATCACGCCTCAGCCTCAAACACTGTTCTAACTCCATAAAGCTCTACTTTTCCTGTAAACGCCTGTACATAACAGCTTAACTGGGTCATCCAATTTTGGATTTTGGATTTTGGATTGACCTCCAGGATTTATCAGCTTTTTTATACCCTAGGAGGAATTATCGGTCAATTCTTTGATTGTACTTTTACAAATTTAACAACTTCAGCACATTATTCAATATATAGGCAAATAATCAATCAAGTAAATATTGTAATCATGCTCAAGATATGCAGTCTATAGAAATCCTATTTGATTTTTGAAAAGATACGTAGTAGTTTGTCAAGTTTGAATCAAGGGTTTGTAGTAAGGAATGCCCGTGCTTAAAAAATAAGGACTTAAGTCCTTACTACGAACTTTCTTATCCATCAATTTAAACTTGACAGAGGAGTATTTACATAGATAATTTGCTACTAATTAATGAAATGATATACGTATATATATAATCATGAGATTAATCACTGTATACAAAGCGCTAGCCTATACGGTAAGTACAGGCTAGCGCTTTGTATATATGTAACTTGTTGTTATTGTTAGGGTCTTTATTTTGCTGACCCCAATGTTATCTATACCTATGATCCCCTATTTTTGTAGTAAACAAAGTTTTTTTAATTTTTTCTTTAGATTTACTTTCCTGACTATTTGTGACGCTTTGTAAATCTACGTTTTTTAGGGCTTATAGAAGCTCCCATAACTTCCGATACCCAAACTTCAAAGTTGCGAATTGGGTGAGAACGCAAAGCAATATCAGGATGAACTATTGGCTCAACCAAAATGGTAAACATTCCTAGACGATTACCAGCTAAGACATCGGTAAATAAGCGATCGCCAACCATTGCGACTTGTTTTGCTGGTAAATTCATCGCACTGAGGGCAGCTCTAATCTTGCGTCGCGAGGGTTTAGCAGCACCTAAGTAGTAAGGTAAATCCAAAGAGCGAGCAATATTACCAATGCGGAATTCACTTAAGTTATTGCTGACAAGATACAAGGTTGCTACCTGACGGATTTCCTGAACCCACTGTTGTAGTTCTACTGAAGTTGATAATACTTTGATTGGTACCAACGTTTCATCTACATCCAACACCAGACCCTTGAGCTCATATTGTTGGATGATGTCGGGTGTGAGATTCAACACTGAACCTTCCAAAATTAAATCAGGCTGTAAGAGTTTGTTCCAGCGCATAGTCAGTTAGAAGTCAATGGTCAATGGTCAATCGTCAATGGTCTAATGACCATTGACACATTTTTATGGATTTTATGCAATAACTAAAACATTTGGCAAGATTTTTGCCAAATGCTTGAGCTAATAGCTAATAATAATTAAAAATTCCTTATGTAGAAATTAAGCATTACCTTCTCTTGTTTTGAATTTTTAATTTTATTCAACTTCATTAAACAAATGTTCTTCTAACAAGGGTTGTACTTGACGGAATTCTTCTGGAGAGAGTAATTCAGGTTTACCAGTTTTAGATATGCGTGCAAAAAATAGCAGTGGATCAAGGGGAGTATAAATCGCGTACTCCTGATCTTCATGGTAAAAGCTGGCTAGCAATTGTAATTGCTCTGGTTCTAAATCTGACTGTTCGTCTTCGATTTCTAAAGTGAACAGTTCTGATTCTTCTACTGGGGGTAATTCACCTGCGACAGTTAAAGCATAAGCTGTATTCTTGAGGACTAGATTTTGTTCTGATAGTACAGCTTGGGCAGTGCTAAAAATTTGCTCGATAGTAGTATCATCTTCTACCAGAACAGCCTCTTCTTCTTCTTCTTCACCTTGCCAAGCAAAGATTTCTACAGGTGAATCCACCGGAAGTAGCAAAAAGTAGCCTTGTCCATCAACTTCGAGTGAATGCTCAATATAACATTCGAGCGATCGCTTTTTATCATCGCTCAAAGTAATAGTTCCAGCATGTTCGCGATCGTGTTCGTCAGGAAAATAAGAAAAAGACATAGCCGATATATAAACTGTATGACTACCAGCTATTTTATAGATGGGAAAAGGGGAATGAGATTAAGGATTAGGTATAAGAGATTGAGGATTGGAATTTGAAATACACCCGTTCCCCGTTCCCTGTTCCCTGTTCCCTGTTTCCTTCAATTCTTTCCTACCTTGGCTGGTTAACAGATTTCAGAATATCATGCGACAAGCGATGCTTACTCAGCAGATAATTCTGTAGATTGTAAGCTAGTTCGTCGTGTATCTAACCATTGTTGTAATATTAAAGCTGCTGCCTTACGGTCAATCAAAGCTTTATGACGTGATGGAGAGCGGTTTTCAGCTAAGAGCAACTGCTCTGCTTGAAAAGAAGTTAATCGCTCATCTACATATTCCACAGGTAGGTGCAAAGATTTGCTTAGTCGTGTAGCAAACTTTTGCACTTGCTTGGCTTGGAATCCCAAAGAACCGTCCATTGAATAAGGTAAACCGACGACTAAAACTTCTACTTCTCGTTCTTTAATTAATTTTTGTATCTGTTCTACATCTTGCTGAAAAGATGTGCGTTCGACAGTAGTAATTCCAGTGGCTATTAAACCTAAGCGATCGCACCCCGCCACACCAATTCGTTTATGACCAACATCTAATCCTAAAGCAGAAACATATTTAGAACTAGAGTAAGACACAGAAGTTAAATTACTGCCTTGTCCTCCGTGTCCCCCATGTCGTCCCTCTTCCTTCTCTCCCATATCTCCCCTTGTCCTCCTTGTCCTTGTTCAATATCCACAGCACTACTCCTGCTGTTGTCCATCACCTGAATCTGGCTGACAAAATGGTTCTACAATGTGAGAGTTTTTGCTAGAAAAAGAAATATTTTCTTTTGATGGATTAGGTTGTGTCGATCTGTCTGAAGGAGTTGGCTTATGTTGTGGTAGCCATGACATTCCTCCTGGTATGGGTTTGCGTGCAGGTTGCAAACCTTGTAGTACTTCAGGTAACTGAATTCCTTCCAAGGAGACAAATTTTGACTCTCGAACTTTATGCCACACCGAGCGAGACATAATGAGAGTATGTTCTATGCGGCTTGCTCCAATTTGTTCTAAATACTCTTCTCCCTCTGGTTGATAGTCCGCCGAAGCTAGTTGCAAAGGTTGCTGGGGAAAATCCTGGGAAATGCGAGCAAGTTGAGTCAACATTTCTGGATATAGCCAAGTATATGCTGGGTGAACTGCCAGCGTTGCCATGTGTGGTTCTTCACCTTTGCGGTCTAGAGTAATCTGAAAATAACCGATTGCTGCTTTACGTTGGGGTTCAAACACGTAACCACTTACCACTTCGGTTTTTGTCACCCATTGCTTGACAGCATCAACCAAGGCGTTAAATAGGTTAGTTTTAAAGTCATCGGTTTGACGATCAAATACCTGGCGTACCAAAGGTGGCATTGATGCTGTATCTAATTGATATAACAGTTGAGCATCAGCGTTACTTATAGGCAGCATATTTGGCAAGTCAGGGTTAACCTGTGCCAATTCAGCCAGCAGTTCTGGTTTAATTTCCCAATAGGTCATTTCAGCCAGACGCTGAAAACCATTTTGCCGATACAGCGCCAGTGCTTCTGTATCATTAATGTTGACTTCTAGTATCCAAGTACGAGCCTCTAAAATTGATTCAAAGCAGTAACGCAAAAGCTGCGAACCAATTCCTTGCTTATCGGCAGCGCGTTCTAAGATTACTCGATCTACGCGCCAAGTGCTACGGGTACGATTAAATGGCGAGACTTGGATCATTCCTAAGAGCGATCGCCCCTGTTCTGCTACATATCCACAGAAAATATACTGTAGTGGATTCGGAAACCAACTTAAAAATCTCAACAATCCATACCAACGGCGCAGCCATTGCATTTGCCGCATTGCAAAATCGGCTCCTTTTCTGGTTTTAGCTGCGAATGAATCCATAGCTATACGTCCAATACCATCCAAGTCTCGATGTTGGATGGGTCGGATGACAATGCTAAGATTCTTCTGAAGTAATGAAGTCATTTTCATTCGAGCCGCCATTGCGCCTTAATTAAACAGAAACACAGGTACTGCTGCATTAATATTAACGGCTTTCCACCCCTTTCTATTGCTCCAAAAGGGTGATTTTTGCAACTCAATATTAAAAAGCAGACTAGTTGATGACTACATTAGCCTGGACTCAACAAGTTCTGCTTTGATTTTAGTTAAATTTTATTGAAGATTTGTATGGATTTGAACTAGATAACTCGGCGAGAAATTAGTTTTTCAAAATTTGCTTGGGTTTGATGGAGCAGTTGCTCTCGACTATCTACCTGTGTCTGCTTCAGCGTTGGAACCAGATTGCGAGCTTGCAGTGCCATGTGCATTTGGAGGTGGGCAACATATTCACTAAAGTCTTCTTCAACGACTACGCCTGTATCCTTGAGGAACTGTGATTCCATCGCCACTGTGTTCTCCTTTGTTTGTTAATCCCTATTGACCGATTCATATTTTCAAAACTTATCATGTCGTTTTACCTCACTTCTTAATTTGCAATGAAGTTTAACTAAAAATAGTCAATATTTTAAGAGGGGACGGGGAACAGGGAACAGGGATCGGGGAATGGGGATCGGGGAATGGGGATCGGGGATCGGGGAACGGGGATTGGGCATGAATCTGTTAACTGATTAGCTGTCCTCCTTGTCCCCACACTTAGTCATTTTAAAGTATTAAAATATGCTTGCTTAACCGTAAGTTTGACAGCAAAATCATTTTTGCAATATTATTTAAGACTTAATTGATTAAAGTATAAAAATTAATTTTGGAATTCATAATTTATTTAACTCAATTAAGTACTCAAGACCACAAATTAGGCCTCGTTGTACAGCAACAGTCACAAAAGTAAGGTTAAGAAAATAACAATTCAGAGAGTTGGAGTTCGGCTCTATGACTGATAGCTACCGTGCTTACTAGTGCTGATTCATACTAATACCCAAATGCCATTCTTCAGCTTTTTCAACCAAAATACTGAGCAACAAGCTTACCGCCAAACAATGGGACGCGGTGTGATGTTGCAAGCGAGTTACTCAAAACTACCTCTAAGCCAAAGAATTATCATGCCGTTTATGCTGGTGTTCTTTAGCATTATGGTGATAGCAGTAATTAGTTTTGCTTTTTGGTTTACTAGCGCCATGGAATACCAAATGAAGAATTCTGTTGCATCAGGTGCAGCAGTTATTTTGCAGGAGTTGCAAACCAAAAAACAACACTTGGGTTCTTGGGTGCAGTTGATAGCAGAACGAAATGATGTGCGTACGGCGCTGGAACAGAAAAATACTCAGACACTCCTAAAAATATTAGTTTCGCATGAGACTAATTTGAAACTAGACCTGATTAAGGTTGTTAATAAAAATGGTGGAGTAGTGCTGGAGCTCAGACAGCCAAAATTAGATAAGTCAAACTTAGAAGATCGAACAAGTATTTCTCAGGCACTTGCTGGGATGTATCCTTTAGATGTGGTGAATTTGCAAAAACAACGAGGACAAAAGCAATTAGTTCTAGTGGGTACAGCTCCTATTAAATCCAATGAAGAGGAAGTGATTGGTGGAATTGAAATTGGTATTCTCATCAATAACGAGTTACTTAAAAGTCTAATCGCGGCTGAAGATGAGTACTTAATAGCATTAAATGAAGATAAAACGGTTGTTGTTTCTACACTCACAGCAGTCACAAATCAAAATTGGCAATTACCACCTACAACTATTCCACCAATACGTATTTTGCTCACAAATAGACACTACATTGCCAAAAGTATTTTTATTCCAGGACTGAGCAATACTTCTTTGACAATTGTATTGCTCAAGTCGCTTATTGCTCTCAACCATACAGTACAGTACTTATGGTTAAGACTTTGGGGGTTTTTCGTCGTGGGGGGCTTTATTTGTACTTTGGTAGGTAAGAATATTGCATTGAATATTTCCGGACCTTTATTGACTGTAGCGAGAGTAGCTCAAAAAGCCACTCAAGAAGGAAATTTTGATTTGCAGGCTCCAGTAACTAGAAATGATGAAGTCGGAATTTTAGCTACTTCTCTCAACAGTTTGATTCGTCGAGTTGCAGAGTACACTCAAGAGTTAGAACAAGCTCGTACAACTTTAGAAAAACGAGTCGAAGAACGCACTCATCAACTTTTACAAAAAAATCAGGAATTAAATCTAGCTTACGATCAACTTAGTTATGCTATTCAAGAACTCCAGCAAACTCAAGCACAGTTGATTCAAACTGAAAAAATGTCTTCACTGGGTAATATGGTTGCAGGAGTTGCTCATGAAATAAATAATCCGATTAGTTCTATCTATGGCAATATTAGCTATGCTAAGGAATATATTGAAGAATTATTAGAATTACTGAATTTGTACAGAAACGAATATCCTCAACCGACTACTGCAATTCAAAATCATCTAGAACAGATAGAGCTAGATTATATTAGTCAAGACTTGCCCAAAATTTTAACCTCCATGAAGATGGGATCTCAGAGAATTCGAGAGATTGTTTTATCTTTAAGAAATTTCTCGCGATTGGATGAGTCTGAGAAGAAGGCTGTGAATATTCATGAGGGAATTGATAGTACTTTATTGATTCTCAATCATCGCCTGAAAGAAAGAATTCAAGTTGTCAAAGAATATGAAATATTACCATTAATTGAATGTTATCCGGCACAATTAAATCAGGTATTCTTGAATCTTATTAGCAATGCAATTGATGCTTTAGAAGAGGCATTTTTTAATAAATTATCATCAGTAGATAATAAAGTTAATCCCCAAATTTTAATTCATACAAATAAGGTTGCAGGCAATCGTATTGATGTCAGAATTACAGATAATGGTTGCGGAATTGAACCAAAAAATCAAGATAAAATTTTTGATCCCTTTTTCACTACGAAAGAGGTGGGTAAAGGGACTGGGCTAGGATTGTGGATTTGTTATCAGATTATTCAAAAACATCAAGGTAAGATTGAAGTCAATTCTTTACTTGGGGAAGGAACTACTGTTACCGTGACGCTTCCGCTTGTGCAAAAAGCATAAGGGGAGCATACCAATTTTTTCAATATAGCGCGCTTGGGTTTAAACCCTTAGCTAATAGCATAAGTCGTATGAATACGACTCAAACAAATCAAGTGCGATCGCACCCAGATCCTCCAGATCCCCGACTTTTTTAGAAAAGTCGGGGATCTTTTTTGAGGTTTTTGGTTTCAACCCTGGAGTTTCTGGTTTCAAGCTATCAAAATCCAAACCAATCACAATCTGTCGTAGTGTATGGTCTATATTCGTTAGGAACTATATTTTTTTGACCAGCAAACTTCCTTCCGTAATAACCATCCTCAAAACCACGTGCAAATTCACCACCAGCTGTACGTTGTTTGTACGTATTACCCTTTTTAGCACTCTCACGCCCTTGACGGTAGCCATCAGAATAGGCTTGGGGGTGATAGGCGGGATCTTGATCAACAAACCATTGAGTTATGGGATAGCAATAGTTTGGTCGGTAAAAAGGATATATATGATGATAGTTGTAACGCCCATGAGCTTGAGCTGATTGATTGCTGAAGAGAAAACTAGTAGCAGTTGTCAAAGCTACTAAACTTGTCATAATAATCTTGTTCATCATCTTAGTCTCCAGAGTTATAAAACTCCTGGTACTTTTAAGATATCGAGCAAAATATTTAATTGACATCACCTGTTAGGGTGAGCAAAACAATTTTTATTAGGTACTTCCACAAAAGTCACAGGAGATTATACGGTGAGTAATCTGGGCAAAAAAAGGTTAGATGTTACGATCGCAATCACCGCTTACGCTATTGGTAGTAGTGGTATTTCAGCAACGCCGACTCCTGGTGTAGAAATTCCCAAGCAGGTTGTTTTAACTGCTACTGATATTGCTATGTACACTTCAGTCTGGAAAACCTATTTTCAAGAAGAATTATCCAGCAAACAACTAACAGATATGCTGATAGAGTTAGGTTTAGTCACAGTTGCAGCAGCAGGAACAGCTTACATTGTTTCTAAAGCAACGGCAGCTATATTGTCTGAAATTACAGATTGGCTTGGGCCTGTTGGTTGGGGTTTTACAGTTGCGATCGCAGGTTCTTTAACTGGTTTATTTGGCGCTACTTGGGCAGCATATTGCGATTATCTTTACCGTCAAAAAGAACTTCAATAGACCTCTTGCAAAAATATTTTTACCCCACCCTAACCCTAAGCGTAAACGGGGAGGGAACTAAATTTTCCCCCCGTGAACGGGGGGATTGAGGGGGGTTCATTCGACTTTTGCAAGAGGTCTAATCTGTGTAAGTTTGTTATTTGTTATTAGTCATTTGTCATTCGTCATTCGTCATTAGATTAAAAGATGATTTTTTGCCATAAGGTAATGAAACAATATTTATTTGCTGCTGGTACTGGCATACTTTTATTACCCTTAATACTTTATGGCGGACTCCACTTTTTACGCCCACCCCAGACTAATCAAAAACAAGCATTGTTTCGTGGTATTTCCTATCAACGCCAAGTTCGTTCTCAACCACGCCCAATGATCATTCATATAGTCAGTATAGATTTAACTGCGCCAGGCGTGAAACCACTAGTGACACCAGGAATGCCACCAGAACAAGGACTGGAAACAAAAGCCCGTACCACCTCAGCATTTTTGCGTGAGTTCAAAGTGCAAGTAGCAATTAATGCGAGTTATTTTCAGCACTTTGTAGAAAACACTCCTTGGGATTACTATCCTCATAGCAATGATCCTTCCTATCCATTGGGCGAAGTAATTTCTCATGGTTATCGATATTCCAAACCCGAACCAGGATGGCGAGTGTTGTGTTTTATGAAAAATCGCGCCCAAATGCTAGATCGTGACGAATGTCCTAAAGGTACAATTCAAGGTGTTGCAGGAAGTCAAATATTAATTGAAGCTGGTAAGCCAAAAGCCAAAAACCTAGAACAGCGCAACGATAAACCATATCCCCATGTGGCTGTAGCGATTGATCAAACAGGTAAAAAACTTTGGCTAATTATAGTTGATGGTAAACAACTTCTTTACAGCCAAGGAGTGACGAAAAAAGAGTTAGCCAATATTGCGATCGCATTAGGTGCAGATACAGCACTCAACTTTGATGGTGGTGGTTCTACTACATTGGTAGTAGCAAGAAATACTGGAGCCAAAGTGTTAAATGCTCCCATACATACCAAAATACCGATGCGGGAGCGTCCAGTAGCTAATCATTTGGGCTTTTATGCAGAATCTTTGTGATTGAGTATATAGCAGTTCTCGGTTGTGTCCAATACGTACCCCAACCCCACCCCTTAATCCCCTCCCCGCGTGCGGGGAGGGGAGGTTTTGCGTCAGCAAAGCCGGGGTGGGGTTCCGACTGTATTGCAATCGAGTGAGAAGTGCTATAGATCCCCGACTTTGCAGAAGTTATTGGGGATCGCTAATTTGGAACAGCGAATTGATAATTGCGATCGCCGCGACACAAATATTGCTGCTGGATGATTAGGCTAGGATTTAGATCCCCGACTTTTTCAAAAAATCGGGGATCTTGGATACCTACGCAGGTTTTTTGATTGGGGAACCTCGTTTCAACCAAGAACATCCGAGTTCAAAACAAGAAACTTCTCATTTCAACCAAGAACATCCAAGCTCAAAACAAGAAACTTCTCATTTCAACCAAGAACATCCAAGCTCAAAACAAGAAACTTCTCATTTCAACCAAGAATATTCAAGCTCAAAACAAGAAACTTCTCGTTTCAACCAAGAATATTCAAGCTCAAAACAAGAAACTTCTCGTTTCAACCCAGAATATCCACAACACACAGAACCCCGACTTTTCTATGCGTTGCTATTCATCGACGGCGAGTAAATATTGGATTCATTTATTTACATAGATAAATTTTCTCTGTATTTTTTGGATTGTCTGTGCTTAAAAACATGGGATGCGATCGCACCTGTGCAAACATCAACAAAAAACATTAATAAAAAATTTTTCTCAAAACTAAGAATTTTTGCTTATAAAGATTCTCTATCTCATGATTTTATTCTTCCCGTCAGCAGTGGAAAAATTACATAGAGCGCTTAATCGTGTGTTTTTGAGCTTTTCAAGTTATGACTCTAGGCAGGTAAAATATCAATCAAATATTGTTAACATATATAAATTGACTAAATGTTATCCTAATTATTTCAAATGTCAACTGCTTTAATTACAGGGGCCTCTGGTGGTATTGGTAAAGCCTTTGCTGAGGAGTTAGCTGCACGAAATCATAATCTTGTTCTTGTTGCTCGTTCAGAAAATAAATTAAATGAATTAGCGAAGCAACTCTACCAAAAATGTCAAGTTCAAGTTGATGTAATAGCTAAAGACTTAACAGAAATAGGTGCTACGAATTCTGTATTTGAATTTACAAAGCAAAAAGGATTGACGATTGATCTATTAATTAATAATGCTGGTTTTGGAGACTACGGTGATTTTGCCGAAACAGATGAAGAACGGCAAATTAAAATGCTCCAACTAAATATTTTGGCATTAGTAGATTTAACTCATAAATATTTACCTTTGATGCGAGAACGTCGTTCTGGCAGCATAATTAATGTATCTTCGATCGCTGCATTTCAACCAATACCATATCTATCTGTTTATTCTGCTAGCAAAGCTTTTGTTCGTAATTTCAGTGAAGCATTGTGGGCAGAAAATCGTCAATATGGTGTCCGCGTCTTAGTTTCTTGTCCAGGGCCAACGGAAACTAACTTTTTTACACAAGCAAAATTTCCGCCAGCGCTAGCAAATAAAACCAATCAAATCTCAACTCCAGAAGAAGTAGTCAAAGAAACCCTCAAAGCATTGGAAAGAGAAGATTCTACCGTTGTTATTGGTGGCTTTTCTACTCACTTCATCACAAAAGTAGCTGGTTTAGTTCCACGGGAAACCTTGCTGAATCTTTTGGAAAAGCAATTTAAAGCTTAAAAGTGTTGGGGTGTTGGGTGTTGATGGTTGATTGGGTAGCATCCCAATTTTTTCGCGCTATTAGCTAAGGGTTTAAACCCTTAGCTAATAGCACAAGTCGTCTGAAGACGACTTCATAAAATCAAGTAGTCTGCTTTAAGCAGACTTGAGCTATGAGACTGCGATTTCAATCGCAGGCGGGTTTTTTGAACATTTGGGATGCTCCTGTTGATTGGCTTCCCGCAGGTACAACAACCAACACTCAACAACTACATATAGGCGTAAATATAGCGGTGCGATGTAGAAGTTGAGTGTTAAAGGATGAAACAAATCCTTTCAAAATGAGTGGAGAGCCAACTCTCCCGGTGGAGTCTGTCCCACTGTCCCCACGTAAAAGAGTCATTG
>JAESGT010000151.1_pt1 | contig 12175 bp, 9 predicted proteins | sample 9266261 | NCBI WGS metagenome assembly JAESGT01 (sample SAMN15741584, study PRJNA653494) | algae metagenome | isolation source: Pelatocladus maniniholoensis HA4357-MV3 and co-occurring heterotrophs from... | place: USA: Maniniholo cave near Haena, Hawaii | collected 2009-07-28 | reverse complement strand
ACCCCTTTCTCTCATCAACCTAACGGTTGATATTGGTCAGAGGTCAATTCGTCATTGCCCCAAAATTCATCCCAACACTGATTCGGAGTACCGAATACAGTGTGGGGCTTCTTTTGGTTCAAGCTAAAATTATCTTTACATATAGAAGTTCCCAAATTTTGACATGCAATTAACTATAGGTTAAAAATTTTATCTAACTCAGTAAACCAAAAATACCTAATACTTTCCTCTACTTCTCTGCACTTTTATAATTTTTCTAAAAAATACTTAGGTGGATGAAAATAAACATAACCCAAGGACCAATAACTAATGACGACTCTAACAAATTAACTTTAGTTGTGCCGATATACTTATTATGTATACAATATCTCAAAGCGATCCCGTCCGCCTCGAAATCTTCAAAAACCTCTATCAATTTATCGCCGAACAAATGGGAATTGTTCTGCAAAACACAGCAGCATCAGTCAATATCAAAGAACGCCTAGATTTTTCCTGCGCCATTTTTGATGCTTCAGGATTACTAGTTGCTAATGCCCCTCATATTCCTGTACATTTAGGCTCAATGAGTGAAAGTGTTCGTAGTTTGATAAATGATAAAGGTGACACCCTCAAATCAGGAAATGTTTATCTATCTAATAATCCCTATAACGGCGGAACACATCTCCCTGATGTCACAGCTATTACTCCCGTTTTTGATGAAGACGAAAAACAAATTATTTTTTATGTAGCTTCCCGTGGACACCAAGCTGATATCGGTGGAATTACTCCTGGTTCCATGCCTCCTCATAGTACCACAGTCGAAGAAGAAGGGATTATCTTTGATAATTTTCTCTTAGTTGAACAAGGCAATTTTCGAGAAAACCAAGTACGAGAAATACTCTTAAATCATCCCTATCCTGCTCGTAATCCTAACCAAAACATCGCTGATTTTAAAGCACAAATAGCTGCCAATGAAAGAGGAGTACAAGAACTGCGGAAAATGGTTTCTCAATATGGACTTGAAACAGTCCAAGCTTACATGAAATTTGTCCAAGATAATGCCGAGGAATCAGTTAAAAAAGCGATTGATGTTCTCAAAGATGGCTCATTTATTTATGAAACGGATGACGGCGCACGCATTCAATTAAAAGTCACAATCAATCGAGAAAATCGCAACGCTACGATTGATTTTACAGGCACATCTGGACAATTAAATACTAACTTCAATGCTCCTAAAGCCGTCACGCAAGCAGCAGTTTTATATGTCTTTCGGACTCTGGTTGATGACAGCATACCCCTCAATGCTGGCTGTCTGAAACCACTAGAAATAATTATCCCTTCTGGCTGTATGCTAAATCCAACCTATCCAGCAGCAGTAGTAGCCGGAAATGTAGAAACATCCCAAGCCATTGTCGATGCTTTATATGGTGCTTTGGGTGTAATGGCTGCTTCTCAGGGAACGATGAATAATTTCACCTTTGGTAATGACCGTTATCAATATTATGAAACGATCTGCGGTGGTGCTGGCGCAGGGACAAATTTTGATGGTACTGATGCAGTCCATACCCACATGACTAACTCCCGGTTGACCGATCCTGAAGTTTTAGAAACTCGCTATCCTGTTTTAGTAGAAAGCTTTAGTTTGCGTCCTAATAGCGGGGGTAAAGGAAAACACTCAGGTGGAGATGGCGTCATCCGTCGCATCAAATTTTTAGAATCGATGACAGCTAATATCCTCTCTGGACATCGGCTGATTCCTCCCTTTGGATTAAATGGTGGAGAAGCAGGACAAGTAGGACGCAACTGGATACAACGTCAAGATGGAACCCAAGAGAATCTAGACAGCACAGCGACAGTGCAAATGCAAGCAGGAGACATTTTTGTCATCGAAACCCCTGGTGGTGGTGGATTTGGGGAAAAAGCTAAGGATTGAAATCTCTTAGATGTCACCAACAAAAACCAGCTGCTAAATGTTTTATTTGGTGCAAGATGTCAATATGCTTACAAAACTCAACTGCTGTTGTTTATAAAGATAAACTAATTTATTAATTTTTAGTATTTATTTACATATTTCTTAGAATCTATTTCAGTTTGTAACTATTTACCTATATCTTTATATCTATTCCTTTAGACTTATCTAAAACAGAGAAAATTTTTCAGGATAAAGAAAAATGCCTTCGGTAAACTTTATTTGTCATAATTTTTTTGTTGCTGTTTCTTTTGTAGCTTGTATTATTGGTTTGTTTTTACTGTGGGATAATAAACAGCAAAAAGATGATGCAGATGCAACAGAGGTCATTTTATTTAGAATGACCTTTTGTTACTGGTTAGTTTACTGTGTTGCTTTTGGAATTGAAAAATTAGTGTTTCCTCACTGGGAAGCAATACATATGACTTTGAGGATTACAACAGCTTTGTCATATTTCTTAACATTTTCTTGTATTGTTAGTCTGCCTCTACATAAGTTTGCAGTTCGCCAAGTTGAGTAATAGTAGAACTCTTGCATGAATTCTCAAAACACCAGTATTACACCTTATTTAAGTTAAGTTGGCTGGATGAAAGCGTGGGAGTGTCAAATAAAAAAAGGGGTGAGGAACATAGCCTACACCCGAAAATAATTAGGATTTGAGAATTTGAACTTCGGAACTAATTTCAGCAATTGCGAATTCCAAATTTTAGTTCCGAACAGGAACAACTGAACCTTGACCAAAAAATTTGGGAGGTTCAGCGAGAGTATAAACTTGGGTTTCTGTGGCGATCGCCTTTCTCAGATGCAGTGGCAAATGCAGCATACCTAAAAGCGCTATCCCATCAAACATGCGGAATCCACCACTAGTTTTTGCTTGCAACAGCAGATCTACCTTCTCTGGGTCAGGTTGGGTGTTGATCTTTAACTGCGAAGCTAGGATAAAACCCCACGGTCTGCCATAAGTACAGGTATGGCTACTGTAGGACTGCACATTGGGAAAAACCGCATTTAGTGTTTTTGCCAACCGTGCATGGAGATTTAATTCCCCTGGTGACACAGGGCCTGCTTGGACGACAAAAAAACCATTTGGTGATAATACACGACTGGCTTTTTCAAAGTATTCTTTGGTAAATAATTGAAATGATGGCCCTGACTCAATTGGATCACTAAGATCAGAGATAATTACATCCCATTTCTCATCAGTGGTATCCAAAAAGTCGAGTGCATCTGCAATTACCACATGCAAACGTGGGTCATCAAAGGCGTTTTGATGCATTTCACTTAGGTGTTGCTTGCAAGCTTCCACCACTTCGCCATCAATGTCAATCATCACGACTTTATCTACTGTCTGCCACCGCAAGACTTCTCTCGCTGTAGCTCCTTCGCCGCCACCAAGAATTAGTACCTTACGTGGTGCGCCATGAAAAATCATTCCGGGGTGAACCAACGGTTCATGGTATAAAAATTCATCACCAGTACAAGATTGCCACTTACCATCGAGGACTAGAGCCTTACCATAGGTTCCTGTTTCCACAATGTACATTTCTTGATATTCAGTTTTCTGGTAAGCAAGTACCGCCGTTACCCCATGAGCATAAATATCCCAAGGAGTGATGTACTCATTTACCCAAAAATCTGCACCGACTTCGCTACCTGGCATAAGATTCTTCTCTCTACTTCCAATATCATGTACTCACCAACAGAGTCTGTTCCAACTCTTTAATTGTTGATTGGATACTGGGTGAAAACCTACCACGAGGAAGTGTCATTAGTACATGTTTGCTGGCTTGGAAAGCCTCTACAAGGTATTCGCAAGCTTTCTCCGGTTTCGTATGTTGACCACAGGTAAACACATCTACTGCTATGTAGCCGTTTTCTGGCCAGGTATGAATCGATATGTGAGATTCGGCCAAAAGTGCCAATGCAGTTACTCCATAGGGTTCAAACTGATATGATATCTCTTTGAGCAGAGTAGACTTTGCTGTCTTAGCAGCTGCTTGCAAAGCCTCTCTAATGAACCCGATGTCATTCAGTAAACTGATTGGACAGCCGTAAAGTTCCAGAATACAGTGTCTGCCAACAGGAACCGAAGATAATTCCTCGGTGGGGTAAGATTGCTTTTCCAATTCTTCCACCTTATACAACAACTAACGAGAAATTCACCTCCAAGATTGGTTTTGCTACTTCTTGGAATTTAAATTTGCTGTAAGACTAGAGATTTTTATGCTTTTATGCACAGAACTATGATTATTACATAAATGTAGAAATAAATGCAGAATTTTTTAAAATTGCTACAGGATAAGGGTTTGGAGTGTGAGGGGACAACTAATCAGTTAACAGTGATCAGTTTAATTTGATAACTGATCACTGTTAATTGTTAACTGATTCATCCCCGATCCCCATTTTTTACGGTGTAGGTGTGGCTGTTTCGCTAGATGTAGGTGTAGGTGTTGATTCAGATGTCGGGGTGTCGCTTGGTGTTGGTGATGGTGGGGGAGTAGGATTTTCTACATTTAAAGTCAGTTGATATGAAAGTGGCTGCGAACTGCGTGACACAACTACAAACTCGTAAAATCCGCTTTCTGACAGTTTACCTGACCACGATCGCTTTTTAGAATCTTCCAAAAACACATACTTTCCAGTGGGCGAATAAATTGACCACAAAAGTTGCGGATTTGCTGCTAATTTCACTTCCATTAACTGATCTTGGCGCAGATCGGCAATGAAAACTTTACCTGCTGAACTTTTGAGATTACCGCTAACTGTTTTGCTAGTAGCATTAGGATCAAAATTAATCTTCTGGAAAGCACTTCTAGCAATAATGGCGTTGAGTTTATCAGCAACAAAAGCGTGCCAAACTTGTCCAATGGGCTGATCGATAAAATTCTTGCTTTCCTGTTCTGGAAATTGCTGAAAAAATGCTGCATCTCCTAAATCATATAAAGCCCGGCTCGATACATTTAAGTTATTGGCTTCTACTTTCCAACGATCGCGATCGCCTCCTTGGTAAGTACCTAATTTTTGTCTGCTTTGTGAACTCAACAGTGTTAACTTTTGCAGTAATTGATCAGCAGTTTTATCCCATTGCGCCCGTAATTGTTCATCTGCTGGTTCATTGGTGAGACTGCGACGTTGCAAACTAGGATTGTTCTCCCAAAATATTTGATTTACCAAATTCACATAAAAGTTTTCATCAATACCTAAACGCTGACGGCGATCGCGTAATCTTTCTTTGCGCGCCCGTTCTGCTGAGGAATATTGGGCGAGGGGATCAAGGGGTTGCTTAGTGGGGCTAGACGTTGGTGTTGGCTGTGGTTCATCATCAAAACGCGATGAAAGCAAGCTGTTTGCTCCCCACACAGCGATGACAGCAGATGTTGTCAGTAATAAAAATACCAAGATGATTTTGTCTGGTGTCCACCAGATGTGAGGAGTGTGAGGGGTCGCAGATGTGGAAGGAGATGGGGATTTGGGAGGATGGGGAGATGGGGATACAGCTAGAGTTACGGTGGTGGTTGGTTCTGGGACTCGGACGGGGGCAGGAGGTTGAGTTGGCGGATAATAGGACGGGGGTGGATTGAGGACTTGCAGGACTTGCTGGGCGCTTTGATAACGTTGTTGCGGAATAGGAGAAAGCATTTTATCTAACACTACTCCCAAGGTGGGACTAAGGCTAATTTCTCGTCGCCAGTTCCAAGCAAGGGTGTTGTCATCGATTAGTTCAGACGGTTGTTTCCCTGTTAACAACACCAATACTGTTGCTGCTAAAGCATAAAGATCGCTATGAGGTTCTACCGATCCTGTTTGCATTTGTTCTGGGGGCGCATAACCAAATTTCCCCAGTAAGGTGGCTGGTGGTGTTACAGCACCTGTATTTGGTTGGTAATATTGGGAGACGACAACTGCTGCTACTTGTTTGACGCCACCAAAATCTATCAGGACTGGTAAACTTCCTTCAGTTCGTCGTTGGTAAGGGGAGGTTTGGGGGAGTTTGCAAAGCATCAAGTTATCCGGAGAGATATCGCGATGAATGACTCCGAGAGAGTGGATATACTCTAGTACTGGTAAAATTTGTAGCAAAAGCTCAGTTATTTCTGATTCTGTGAAGCGTAAACCTTTTTGGAGACGCTCATCTAGTAAGGAACTATAAGTCTGTCCTTCTACATAATCCTGCACTAAAAATAAGTACTCTTTGCCACTAAAATTACTGCGGAACAGTTCGCGGAAACGGGGAATTTGCGGATGCTGTAGCTGGTAGAGAACAGTCGCTTCTCTTTGAAATAATTCTTCTGCTTTTTTTAAAACGTAAGCAGTTTGGACTTGGGGAAAAAATTCCTTTAAAACACAAAGTTCTCGAAAGCGGTTAATATCTTCAGCTAAATAAGTACGTCCAAACCCTCCTTGACCAAGTTGACGCACGATTAAATAGCGATCGCCCAAAGTTTGACCCGGTTGGATACCCTGATTATTTCCAGCATCCAACTTTTCGCCGCAATGTAAACAAAAGCGACTACCATACGGATTCTCATGTCCTTTGGAGCAATAAACTTTCATAGTCATTTGTCAATTGTCATCGGGGATTGGGGAGCGGGGAGCAGGGAGCAGGGAAAGGGGATTGGGGACACGGGGACACGGTGAATATTTTTGATAGATTCTCCGCGTCTCCTACTCTATACGTCTGCGCGTCTCTTCCCTTTTCTCCTTTCCCCTTTCCCCAATCCCCAATCCCTAATTTGCAGATTCTAGTTTACTGACTTGATCGGCTGCGATCGCATACCATATCTGACCAAATTTACTCTGATCCAGTTTCGCATTTCTAGGGCGTTGTCCCGGAAATAATCGGTCAAATTTTCGATTTGTTTCTGTCTGAAGTTGCTCGATGGTATAGTTTCCGAATTCTCCAGCTTGGGCTTGTTTGCGCCAAGTTTGTAAGCTGCTTTGGCTATAAGTTCCTAGTTGACTGCGGGCATCTGTACTGAGTTGAGCTTGTTCTATTTTTTTTAATAAATTCTCTGCTGTACTGTACCATTCTTCTCGTAACGCTTCATCTTTAGAGTCAGAGGTCAGAGAACGCCCTTTTAATTCTGGATTGTTAGTATAAAAAAGTTCATTGACTATCTGATTAAAAAATCCTTCTGGTACTTGTAGCTGGGCGCGGCGATCTAAAATTTGGCTGATGCGGGTTCCTTCTTTGTTGTTAGGATTACTCACTGGTTTAGTAGGAGAATCAGAACCATCAGGTAATGTGGGGAGGGTGATCGTAGGAATAGTAATTGATGATACGGCTTGAATAACAGCATTGACCACCGCCCAAGAACCAACAAGAGTCAAAGCAACTACGGTGGTTCCAACCATACTCATAGCAAAAGGACGTAACCACACAGGTAAAGGTAACTTTTGAGCGATCGCTTGGGTTTTGTTGTGGAATCTTGTCGCCAGCGCTTTGACGCTCTTTCGCCCTGGTGCAACTACCATTGTCTTGAGTTTGGTGACGTGGGGATTGACAGATTTGATTGGGACTGGTGATTTTAAATCTTTGAGGACTTGATTAGCATTTTGGTAGCGATCGCTTGGTTTATAAGCCAGCATTTTTTTTAACACTGCTTCTAGACTAGGATTAACTTTGATTTCTTTTCCCCAGTACCAATTACCCTGATAGCTATCGTAAAGTTTTTGTGGTTCTTTTCCTGTCAGCAATACCAGCGCGGTTACTGCTAATGAGTACAAATCGCTGCTAGGAAAGGCTTTTCCTTGCCGTAATTGTTCCTCCGGCGCGTACCCTTTTTTACCCAAAATAGTGCGTATTCCACCCATTTGAGTAAACCAAAAACCTTGAGAAGCGGGTAATTGTTTAACACCACCAAAATCAATTAATACTGGCTGTTTATCAGAATGTCGCCAAATCAAATTATCGGGAGAAATATCACGGTGAACTACATTTTGAGAGTGAATATAAGACAACACAGGTAACATTTGTTGTAGGAGGGTAATTACTTCCTCTTCGCTAAAACTCTGTCTTTTATTCAGACGTTCTTCTAGCAAATCTAGGTAATTTTCACCTTCTACGTAGTCTTGCACCAAAAAGAAAAAATCATGATTACCTATTTTGGCTTGCAGTGAAGTGTGAAAACGGGGTATCTGGGGATGCTGGAGTTTTTTTAAGACACTAGCTTCTCGCTCAAATAATTGTTTCGCTTTTTTTAAATTTTGTTCTTCTTCTACTTGGGGAGCAAATTCCTTCAACACACATGTTTGAGCAGATTTTTTCATATCTTCCGCCAAATAAGTGCGGCCAAACCCCCCTTGCCCTAATAGTTTGATAATTTTATAACGCTTGGCAATAATTTCTTCTTGATGAATAGGCAAGGGTTCACCACACTGAGTACAAAAACGGTTACTCCCATTATTGACGTGCTGCTTACTGCAATAGACCTGCATGGTGCTGAAGAATTGATAAAGGGATTTATTATTAGCTACAACAAGGATAGCCGTGATTACGGTGGGGATTGGGTAAGAGGGACAAAGAAGACAAGAAAGACAAGGAAGAAAAACTAACCACTAACCAACAACCGATAATTAACAAAATAAAAATTATGAATACTGAATCTCAACAACTACGGGCAATCAGCGCATATACAGAATTTTTACAAACTCCTTTAGATACACTAATACAACAGCATGTCAACACTGAAGTCGAATCCAGGGTTGTGTCATTATTTCATGATGTAGCTTCTAGTGTACCTGCATACAAAAATTTTTTGGCAGAACAAGCAATAAATCCTGACTCCATCCAAACTCTTGCAGATTTCCAAGCCCTACCCTTGATTACTAAAGAAAATTATTTGTTACGTCACCCACTAGCAAACTTGTGTCGTTATGGAGATCTCAAAAACTGTGATATGATCGCTGTCTCTTCAGGTTCGACGGGAAAACCCACATTTTGGCCTCGTTTCTTCACAGATGAATTGCAAATTGCCACTCGCTTTGAACAGATATTCCACGACAGTTTTACTGCTGATACTAGACGCACTTTAGCTGTGATTTGTTTCACTTTGGGGACTTGGGTAGGTGGAATGTACACCACCAATTGCTGTCGCTATCTTGCTAGCAAAGGTTATCCCATCACCGTAATTACTCCAGGCAATAATAAAGAAGAAATCTTTCGCGTAGTACAGGAACTTGGTACTGCTTTTGATCAGGTTGTGCTGTTAGGATACCCACCTTTTCTGAAAGATGTAATTGATACTGGTATTAGCCGTGGAATTGAGTGGCAGCAGTATCACATAAAATTGGTAATGGCGGGAGAAGTGTTTAGTGAGGAATGGCGTAGTTTAGTAGGTGAAAGGGCTGGTTTTCAACATCTTTGCTATGACTCTGCATCACTCTACGGAACAGCAGATGCAGGCGTATTAGGTAATGAAACACCTCTAAGTGTCTGTATTCGTCGTTTTTTAGCAGCAAATCCAGAAGCTGCACGGACTTTGTTTGAGGAGTCGCGTTTACCTACCCTTGTACAGTATGATCCAATTGCTCGCTTTTTTGAAGTCAAAGATGGTGCATTAATCTTTTCTGGAGACAATGGTATTCCCTTAGTGCGTTACAACATCTTGGATACCGGGGGGATAATTACTTACGATGCTATGCTCAAGTTTTTGGCAGGCTATGGTTTCGACCCCATAGCTGAATTACAATCTTATGGCGGTAGAGGTGTGCGTTCTTTGCCTTTTGTTTACATTTTTGGACGCTCTAATTTTACAGTATCCTACTTTGGTGCAAATATTTATCCAGAAAATGTAACGGTGGGATTAGAACAGTCAGAAATTAAAGATTGGGTGACAGGTAAATTTGTGATGCAGGTAAAAGAAGATGCAGATAAGAATCGGTATTTATCTGTAGTTGTAGAATTAGCACCAGGGGAAGAAGCTAGTGATGCAAGAACACAAGTTATTGCAGCTTCGATTCTCACTCAGTTGCTGCGCCTCAACAGTGAATTTGCTAACTATGTTCCAAAAGAATACCAAACGCCACAAATTACACTAACTCCCACAGGCGATCCAGAGTATTTCCCTGTAGGGGTGAAGCATCGGTATACACGCAAGTAGTTGTTAAAAAGTAAAAAGTAAAAAGTAAAAAACCTCAGTTCGGGTTAAGGCTATTTTTCTATTTTTTCTACGAGATAATAGGGGTTGTAGCTAACGATATAATCAGGGTTTCAGCTTATCCCGAACTCAGGTTAAAAAGTAAAAAGTAAAAAGAGAATTCCCATAATTAAAATTAGGGGATTTGTTCGCGAAGCGTTCCCGAAGGGTAGCGGACGCCTTTTTTCACAGCATGAGTGTCTCGTAGGCGAAGCCTTCAAGGGAGAGTAAAAATCTTTTTTCTTATCCATAAATAATGGTGCTTAAACCATTTTTTCTTTTTCTTTCTTTTGCCTTTTAACTTTTAACTTTTGCCTTGTTTAGTGATTCTTACCTCAACCACAACTTGAATTACCTAGAATTCAGTAGCCTTGATTTCGATCTACCAAGTTTTTTAAGGGGCTACCTGTTTCAATACGCGCGATCGCATCAATAATGTAATCAACAACATCGTCAAGCGCACCAACTGCTGCCACATGAGGAGTAACAACAATCCTGGGGTGAGACCAAAATGGATGCTCCCTTGGTAAGGGTTCAGTATTGAAGACATCCAAATATGCACCAGCCAATTGCCCAGACTCTAATGCTTTCAACAAATCAGCTTCGATTAGGTGTTGACCTCTACCCACATTAATTAAGTAAGCGGCTTGTGGTAAAGCCGCAAAGGTTGCATGAGATAGAATTCCCTTCGTTGCAGTCGTTAAGGGAAGTAGATTTACAAGCACACAGCACTTACTCAAGAAAGCATTAAATTGCTCATTTCCAAAAAAGCAATCAATCCCCTCTATTTCTTTAGGGCTTTGACTCCAGCCTCGGACTGATAAACCTATAGTTGATAAGCGTTGAGCCACAATTCTACCCATAGCACCTAAACCTAAGACCCCGACTATAAACTGATATCTATTGGGTGTAAATAGAGGATTCCAACGTCGCAATTGTTGTAAATCTCGATAATCAATTACACGACACTTACATGCTAAAACCGATTGCATAACATAGTCGGCCATCTGTAAAGCCAATTTATTGGGGACAAGACGAGCAATCGGAACATCAGGGGGAAGACTAGAATCTTGCAAAATATGATCTACTCCAGCCCCTAGAGACAGAATGAGTTTGAGATTAGGGAACATCTGTAATGTGCCTAATGGTGGATACCAAGCCAGAACAATCTCAATCTCTTTTGGATCGCCTACTTCAGGCCAAACTCGCCAATCTATATTTGATCTGTGCTGCTTCAATCTGGCTATTAATTCAGTAAACCAAGTATCCGTTGGTTCTATTTCTGCGAGCATCAGTACTGCCACTACTAAACTATCCTCGTCAATTGACTTAAACTACTTACTGCTCCTTCAATACTTTCGCGATGTCCCAAACCACTCAGACGTAGATACCCTTCTCCCAAATCACCAAACACAGAACCAGGAACTCCTACAATTCCCGTAGATCGCATCATATAATCGAAAAATTGCCAGGAATCCCAATTTCTGGGAGACTTTACCCAAACAAACGGACTGTCAATAGCACCAAAACACTTGATTCCAACTGCTTCCAAAGCATTTCGGAGCATACGAGCATTTTGCAAATAATAATTCACGACTTCTTGGCACTCAAGTTGCCCTATACGAGATAAAGCAGCAAGCGCACCCATTTGTGCAATATTGGCAGTTCCCCAGAACTTAATTTCGTGCCTAATGCGCCAAAGAGCATTTAATTCCCCAGGGACTGTATTACAAATCGTTAGTTCCTGCGGAATCACAGCCCATCCTACTCTTAAACCTGTAAAATTTGCCCACTTTGAAAAGCTACCAATTTCAATTGCACATTCTTTTGCGCCCTCAATTTCATAAATACTCTTGGGGATGCTAGAAGTCGTAATAAATAAACTATGAACAGCGTCATAAATAATCACGGATTTATGTTCTCTTGCATAGTTTACAAGAGCTTCAAGCTGTGTAAATTGTGGTAAGCTGTTATGCATTTAAATTGTGATGACAGCGTCGCCTTTATTTTTGAGTTTTCGCCCCCATTTAATAATTAACTCTCCTTCATTTAAAAGCTGATGTAATAAATATTCTAGCTCTTCAATTGA
>JAESGT010000150.1_pt1 | contig 12299 bp, 11 predicted proteins | sample 9266261 | NCBI WGS metagenome assembly JAESGT01 (sample SAMN15741584, study PRJNA653494) | algae metagenome | isolation source: Pelatocladus maniniholoensis HA4357-MV3 and co-occurring heterotrophs from... | place: USA: Maniniholo cave near Haena, Hawaii | collected 2009-07-28 | reverse complement strand
TTTAAAGCCTTTTGTAGTTTCTCTATTTGCTGGGAAGTTAAATGATTTTTTGCTGGCATTATTCCATTTTTTTACTGAATTCGGCTTTTTATTATACCCAATTTAAATGCTGAACAGCTTACTAAAAATATAGTCAAATATTTGTAGCTTTATAAGGTGTAAACCTTAATGTGGCTCACTACGAGCCTCACTATTAAGTGAGTATCTAAAGATAGAGTCCTCAACTACTTTTATTCGGATGTTTAAAGAGCCGTTTCAATCTGCTGAATAAGTTTTACTAATTACCAATCTCAAAGTTTATATTTTCACAATTTCATTAAAAATTTATATTTTAAACAATTTAATCGCCATACCTAAAATTTGTATAAACGTTATAATTTTTAGCAATATTACTGTAATTTCTGAGTTTTGTATTAACAGGAGTTTTATAATGTTATATTGGGAAAATCAATCTGGTTTATCAAGTTTCTATAAAGGTTGGAATGTCTTTATAGGTGAAGAACAGAACGACACAGCTGACAAGTTTGAGACATCGCTCAAAAAAGTGCTTGAGTGGTTGAAAGAATACATGTGTGTAGATACTGTCACTATTTTATTACCTGTTAGAGATCAGCAGAATCTAGATGTATACGCTAGTATCGGACTTGAGGAAGAGATAGCACAAAATATCCGTATTCCCATTGGGCATGGTATAGCTGGCCGCATTGCCGCAACTATGAAGCCAATGATATTGGATAATGTGTCTGAGGTAGATATCTTTAGTCCAATTCTACGACAAAAAGATCTGAAATCACTTGTCGGCATACCAGTATTGCTCAAACAAGGTGTGGTAGGAGTACTACATGTTGGCACTATTAAGTCTCATCAGTTTACTGAACGTGATGTGGAACAACTGCAACTAGCTGCACACCGCATTAGTACAATGATTCATGCAGAGGTTTTAAATTTCGAGCAGAGTGAGTGCAATCAAAAACTTGGCTTACACAATTTCTACTTAAATCCTCACTTTCATAGTGTGTTTCAGGCATTGATATTGAGTATTTCTACTTTAAAAGAGCGAGTATTGAGATTAGCAAGTGCTGCATTAGCCTGCATAAGTTCAGCTAGACAGAAAGACAAGGAATACAATCTTCCTATGTTTGAGATAGGTTAAGATCTCTCACGCCCTACCTCATGCAAACTTTGGTACACCAGGGTTAAAATCGCCGACTTAAAATTTTTTGCCTAAGCTTTAGGTATTAGCGTGAAAATAAAATACCCGCGGGATTATTAGTGTAAAGCACAAAAGCCATAAATGATTGGTATTTAATTTCATGTTTCGGCCAGCCAATCTATTACCTTTGAATGCGTAATGACCAACACCCTGCTAAATTGGAGATAAAGTCGAAGAAAGGAAACTGTAAATGTCTGCACAATTGTTACTGGTAGATGATGAACCGGGACTGCGTGAAGCGGTAAAAGATTATTTACAGGAAAGCGGTTTCAGCGTTCAAGTTGCCAGTAACGCTCGTGAAGGTTGGGAATTAATGCAACAAAATACACCTGACCTGGTAATCTCTGATATTATGATGCCCCAGGTAGACGGTTATCAATTCCTCAAACAACTACGTGAAGACCCCCGTTTTCAAGCATTGCCAGTGATATTTTTAACCGCAAAAGGCATGACAACCGATCGCATCCAGGGTTATCAAGCTGGTGTTGATGCTTATCTACCAAAGCCCTTCGATCCTGATGAGTTAGTGGCAATAGTCGAAAACCTACTCAAGCGTCGTGCGAGCAAAATACCAACTACAACTGAAGAAGGCGAAACACCTGATATTGCCGATCTGGCTAATCAAATCGCCCAAATCAAGGCCTTGTTGACCCAGAGAAATGCGATCGCTCAGTCTCCACCTCCATTTACAATCGACTTAACTCCGCGAGAACAGAGTGTTTTAAATTTGGTAGCGGAAGGTTTGATGAACAAAGAAATTGCTCGTCGTCTAGAAACCAGCGTCCGCAATGTTGAAAAATATGTCAGCCGACTATTTAGTAAAACTGGTACTAATAGCCGAACTGAGTTAGTTCGTTTTGCTCTTGAACATGGTTTAGCAAAATAAACATAAAAAGATAAAAAAACAGGAAACTCGAAGTTCCTCAATCAGCATAATCCAAAAGCAGAATTCAGAATCTTGAACCCCAATTTCTGAATTTTGCAGTTTGTAACAATTCGATTCCTCCAGATATTCAGTAAGAGCAAATTGAGTCTAGGAATACCCTGGAAAATAATTGCAAAACTTAAATTTTGCCAGAAAGCAGGGTAAAAAATGCTCTTAGTACGCACCCACTCAGTATCTGTAGTGCAAAGGATGAAGGCTACTGTAAAAGTAATAGTGTCTCTCCCTAGACGCCTAGAAAAAAGCTTCTCGTAGAGTAGGGTTAGACTTAACTTGATAACTACAGGATTGGGTTACACAAGCGGGTTATGGAAAGAGTAAATTATCTAACAAGTAAACTTAAACAAGCTCACTATTTCCTGCCCAATACAAGACACAAAATAAACCTGATAATTACAAATCTCAAATAGACCTCAAGATTAAGTATTTTCGGTAGAGTTACGTAAACGCATTAACTGGCGTCGCATTTGTGGTGACGCTTTTAGTTCTGAAATTTCCTGCGCTTTCACAGAAGCTTGCAGAGTCTCTAAAAATTCATCAGATCCTTCGGTGAGTAAAGCATCTAGCAACACCTGCAAAAGTTGATCGCGATCGCCTAATAAACTTTTTTCTTCAATCAATCGAAATTTGAGATGTATTTCACATTCATAAACGCTTACTTCAATATTATTTATTTGGCGTGGTAATACTTTGGAGTTCATAGTTTTTAGGATTCCTTTACTTTTTGGTGATAGAGGTGAGGGGCTATATCTAAGAGCAAAATTTCTTTATATTTTTTTGAAATCCAAACTGTTTGAATCAATCTTTTTCTTTCCTTGAACGAAATTTGCATTTCATTTTGCTTCTCCTGCTATTGTTTCTATCTAGACTCTTAATGTCAAGACTAATGTCAAGACTCAGATTTTGCAGTAAATGCTGTAGTTGAACAGCCATAACTATTATTCAGTTTTTAAGATTGTATACAATAAAGTTTCTGTAAGAACTTGTTCTGGCTTTTTAAAGGTTTTTACATCAACTTTATCTTTACGTCAATAAGAGTTTGGGATTTTACTTATAAATTCGTGCTTATACGTAAGTATAAACCCGGATTTTCTTTTACATAATGAAAGCCCGTCATTGTCATGGGGAAATTTACGTAAAATCAGTGGATGTACGATTTTTCTAGTTGATAAAGACTTACAAGTTATTTATAGGGAAACTCATCATCGGTAACAATTTTTATTTTGATATAAAATATAAGCTTAGTTGCAATTATTCCAGCCGAGTATACCGCTTTAAAATTCCTTTGGCTGGACATGTACGAAAAACTTGACAGTTATGCATCCAAAGGGGTTCCTCATCAACTAAAAATTTTCTTCTATCGCGCAAAAATCAAGACAACATCTCCAAATCAATAAAATCAGGATGAACTTTAGCTGTCCTCATTCATAAACTTGGGCATCAATCTGATGACACCTCCCGTTGTCTTCTCCAAGCAGATGAACTTTTTACCTATGACAACCATAGATTTTTTCTATTAAAGGGTTGTGGCGGCCATCTTAGCTAAAGATTCATGGGGATTCAACTAGGGATTGGGGATTGGGGAAGGTAGGGGTCCCCTTTGGGGATAAGGGGTAAGGGATAAGGGGTAATGGGGATTGGGGATTGATGTTTTTGTTTATCCTCTCCTTTGTCCTCCTTATCCTCCCTGTCCCTTTCCCTCTGAGATCAAGATTAAGATAGAACTATGCTTATCCCAAAAAGTTAAAAGCCTGATAGATATTATGCTAATCGTGGCGTCTTCGATAGATTGCTTGTATTCTAGTCAAACGAGAACTGCTATAACCTGAATCACCAAACTGTTATGGACGACAACCCAATGCTACTTAAGTCCACAACCCGGCATATCCGTATTTTTGCGGCAGAAATTGATCAAGATGGCGAACTAGTTCCCAGCAATCAAGTCTTGACGTTGGATGTGGACCCAGACAACGAATTTAATTGGAATGAAGATGCTCTACGAAAGATTTATCACAAGTTTGATGAACAAGTAGAAGCATATAGTGGCGCAGACCTAACAGATTATAACTTGCGCCGTATTGGGTCTGTCTTAGAGCATTTTCTGCGATCGCTTCTCCAAAAGGGCGAAATCAGTTACAATCTCTCTGCTCGTGTCACTAACTACAGCATGGGACTTCCCCAACTAGTACCTGACAACCAATAGAGCTAGGGGTTGAGTTATTAGTTCTAAAAATTATTAACTCCTAACTCCCGTAAGAGCTGGTTTAGCTGGATTTGACTTCTGCTGATAGCTATTCCAGCTAAAACCATCCCTACTGTTAACTCCAAAATAGTAACGAGTTTCAATGCTCAATATCCTCAAAATTCTGGCTGCTTGGCTATTGCCGCAGCCTATTGTCATTTTAGTGTTACTCTTTTACTCCTATGCCGAAGCAGCAGAACTTGTTGGACGTTCTGTCTTAAGCGCAGATACATTTTCCTTCGGTTCAACAACAGCTCAATTTAAAAAGACAAATCGCACAACTCCTTTTCTTCATGCTCAACCTGTACAAGGTTTTTCTGCGGTTGTCAAAGGACCAAAAGCAGGCACTTATCTAGTCATTTCAGATAACGGTTTTGGCAGCAAGGCTAATTCGCCTGATTACAGATTGCGTATTTATGCAGTCGAACCTGATTTTACTACAGGTAAAGTTTTTCCTGTGAATCTGCAAACCGGAGAAAGACTCTCTTGGTTTGATCGTCAAAGCTTTTTAGAACTAAATGATAAAAATCGTAAAGTTGGTTTTCCTATTATTGCAGATCAATCATTTTATCCAGATAGCACTATCTCCGTTAGTCCAGCAATCAAAACAAATCGTTTATTGACAGGAGGAGATTTTGATATAGAGTCTTTCCAGCGTCTTAGTGACGGTAGCTATTGGTTGGGGGACGAATTTGGCCCCTTCCTACTACATGTAGGACAAAATGGTGAACTGCTAGATCCTCCTATTTCTCTACCCAATTTTTTGGATATTGGTAAGTTAGATTTTGTAAAATCACCTGATCACCCAGAATTGATTAATTTACCTGACGAACAAGCAAGAGTTATCGCCGCAAACCTGGGTCGTTCTCAAGGTTTTGAAGGTATGGCGATCAACAGTAGTGGTACAAAACTTTATGTATTGTTAGAAGGATCTTTAAAAGGTGACTCTCTGAAGCAGCGCCTGTTAATTCATGAATTTGACTTAGCCAGCAAGCAATACACAGGACAAATTTTCTCTTATCAGCTAGAGCATCAAAGCCATGCGATCGGTGAACTTACTGCCATTAATGATCATGAATATATTGTGATTGAACGTGATCACCGTCAAGGAGATCCTAATAACTCTGCCTTTAAATCTCCTGCTCAATTCAAGCGTCTTTATAAAATTAATATTAAACAAATTGATGCCCAAGGGTTTGTTGATAAACAATTGTTAGTAGATTTACTAAATATATCTGACCCTAAGAGGATTGGAAGAAACATCACCAAGGCAGGCATCTTCACTATCCCTTTTGTGACTATAGAGAGCATATTACCTGTAGATAATAGAACCCTACTTGTAATCAACGATAATAACTATGCCGATAGTTCTGGTCGTATTCCCAGACAGGCTGACAACACCGAATTTATTCTCCTTCGCTTAAAAAAACCTTTAAATTTATTCAATCGTCATTAGCTATGAAGTATTAATTCACAAATTCAAATAAAGATTCTTCATAAGAGGTATAATCTCATTTATATTACTTAATTTATAAATTCTTATCACAATAAAATAAAACAATAAATCATTATTGATTAATAACCCATGACTAACACCAGACCAGATTCCCTCCTTGGACAAATAGCAATTGTCCTGAAATCTCCTGGACATCTTTAATATAGTGTAAAGCCTTTTGACCTTTGGACTGACATACAACAAAGTCTATGGCCACTTGGATGCTCGCATTCGTAATATCATAAGCATCTATGATAAGTTGTTTGGATTTCCCCTTCATGGTTTGTGATTCTTCAGAAATTAGATCACCAGGGTTAGCAGCGCGATGAATTTTTTTTTCATTATGCTCTTTAATTACACTTTAACTGAGTAAATATGTTAAATTTGCAGTTAACGTTGTAGGCGAAGTAATAAACTTAATATAATCTTGGCTATAGCAAATTGCTAATAGTGAGTGAAGACTAGCTAGTAGCTGTCTTCTTTAAGTTTCTTTATGAATGCCTCTCTACCTATAAAGTAAAAGTAAAGATCTAGTCTGATCTCCTCTTTCATTATGGGGTAATAAGTCTAAACAATGTAGTTGTAGCAGTGAAGGCGTTATAGTTAGATGACAAGTTGTAAATTCATGAAGCTCTGGCGACAGAGCAGCCTACAGAGTAACTGTAGAGTAGAGTAATAACATTGTTGTTTGTTTGGGCGCATGTTCGCACTTGGCTTTATTGATCCATCACCGTCTATGGGATGGGTTTCCACAGATACCACGAGATTTTATGATTGTTCCAAACTTTAGATATCTCAAATAAAAAAATATGAGCGGTTTAGATATCGTCGCTAATACTAATAAAGAAATTGCCAATCGCTGATCGGTGGGAAAACTATGGAAAATGATGCGGCTAACCTGTATTGCCCAAATGAACTTTGTCAATCTCCCAACCCTCTAACCCACAACTTCTGCCAGCGATGCTCTACACCTTTACCTAAACGCTTCCTCTGGGCTGTGGCAGATGGTATGAATTTGGGTAATCCTGGAGAAATATTGGCGACTCGTTATCTAATTATTGATAAATATATTCTTTTAGATACTAAGCCTGGTTATTTACCTCAAACGCCAGATCCAGAAAAATTACAATCAATCAGACCCTATTTAAGATTAATTCCCTACCGCCTACATGTACCACAGGTATACGGTGTAATTTCTTCATCTGATGGTAGTCAAGGGCAAGACATATTACTTTTAGAAAAACCCCCACTCAATATTATAGATAGTACAACTTCGTTGGATGTACAACTATGTAGTGAGTTAACCACTGCATGGCGTGATGCTACATCAATGCGCCAACTGAATTGGTTATGGCAGATAGCACAGTTATGGCAACCTCTGGCTAGTGAAGGTGTTGCCTCTAGCTTACTCAGTCCTCAATTATTAAGGGTAGAAGGTTCGTTAGTACGCCTGTTGGAATTGCGTTATGAAGAAGATTATGTACCGAGCTTATCACAGTTAGGGGAATTTTGGCAGCAGTTGGTAAATATAGCAAAACCAGCGATCGCAGAATTTCTGGAAAACATTTGTCACTCCCTGATCACAGAAAAAATTTATGCTGCCGAACAACTAGTCACAGTTGTAGATAAAGGACTCTCAACATTAGGAAGTTCTCAATCTCCCACCATTACAATTGCCACAGTTAGCGACACAGGCCCCAGTCGTCAACGCAATGAAGATGCCTGTTATCCGCCAAGTGGTAGCATTATCAGCAAACCACCCAACTCTAGCAGTGCTTTGGCGATCGTTTGCGATGGGATCGGCGGACATGAGGGTGGTAATGTCGCCTCAAATTTGGCAATAGAAACTATTCAACAGCAGGTACAAGAACTTACTAAGGTTCCTTACGATCACCTTGATCCAAATTCGCTCTTAGAAGATTTACAGCAAGCAGCTGCGACGGCTAACGACAAAATCAGCCAGCGCAACGATAGCGAGAGTCGCCAAGGACGCCAGCGTATGGGAACAACCTTGGTAATGGCTTTGCCTGTTGCTCATGAAATGTACATTGCTCATGTTGGTGATAGTCGTGCCTACTGGATTACACGCCACGGTTGTTATCAAGTGACTCTTGATGATGATGTCGCTTCGCGTGAAGTGCGCCTCGGCTATGCTATTTACCGAGATGCCATACAACAAGGTGCTTCTGGTTCATTGGTGCAAGCTTTAGGAATGAGTCCTAGCACTTCCTTGCATCCCTCTGCTGAACGCTTTATTCTCGACGAAGATTGTATTTTCCTGCTATGTTCCGATGGATTGAGTGATTTTGACCGTGTGGAACAGTATTGGGAAACAGAAATTTTACCATTAATTCAGGGTAAGACTGATGTTGCAAACGTGATCGAAAGATTGCTAGAAATTGCTAACACTCAAAATGGACACGATAATGTCACTATCGCCCTAGTACACTATCAATACAAGTACTCAGAACCACAGACAAAACCACAATTAGTCTTACCCGACATATCCGATATTTCTCTTACCAGCAATACTCATCTACCTCAAACCCTACAATCGAGAACAGAAGGTGGTTATTCTCGAAAAACTCAAGTCATTCCAGACACACAGCCAAGTAAGCGGCCGAGATCTGTCCCACTACAGTTTGTCATTCTTATAGGATTAGTTCTAGCCGCAGGTTTATTTGGGACTTTATGGATGCTCAATGGAGGGATTTTTGGTAAAGAAGAAAATGAGCCTCGAATTCCTACAATTAATAATAATACTCCCTCTGTGACATTAAAGCCGTCTGTTGGACTATCTCAGCCAAGCGATCGCCCTGATGTCATTCAGACCACGACTGATATAGAGTTATTAACAAATACATCACCTCCACAAAGCGCGATCGCACCTGCTGGTAGTGTGTTGAAAATTATTAAGAGCAAAGTAACCACAACAGAAGATTCAAATCCAGATGAGTCAATATCTTTGCGAGTATGCTCTGTTGGAGACGGTTTCACTTCACCCACAAACCCACCCGATCCATTAACTCCTATAAATAGAAAACCTGTGGTGAAAGAGGGCAAAGTCTACACTATTAAATTATCCGAATCCGAATATCAAAAATTATTGGACGGTAGCTCTACACCCTTACCGAAAATTGTTGCTCAATGTGGAGAGCAGCCTCAGCGCACACCTGCATCTTTAAATCAAGGAGGCTCAACTCCATAACAGGCTAATCTGTGTGGCTAACACTCAATAGTCAAAAACTCGATAAACTAGTATCAACCTGAAATAATACAGGTAAAAGCTAAAAGAAAAAATCAACAGAAGTCAATTATTTTTGTCTTTTGTTTTTGTCTTATTGGAAATTTTTGATTTTGATGTTTGTATGTAATGAATCCATCCCTGAACTTGGCGGTTAAGCGTCTGGTCAATGCTGGTCCCGATCACTTCGCTATTTGTGTGTTTGAAGCTCCCTACCCTGGCGCCCGTGATATCCACGATTGCGTCTGGTCAGCAGAGTTAACTCAAGCTTGGCGAAAGTGGCAAGAGATGTTTGCTCCGGACAGTTGTATAGATATTTCCCCTACAGCCATACCCCCAGCATCAAACCCACTTCCCAATGAGTTGCTTTCACCAACTTCTGGTAGAATCACAAGTTACACTAGTCGTCTGATGCAATATTTGGGAATTAGCCTGTGGCGTTGGTTATTTGACGGGCCAATCTTGGGCAGTCTGGAATACAGTAGTGGTATTGCCACTGGCCAAAGTACACGTTTGCGCTTTCGACTAGAGATTCGTGACCCAAATTTAACTGCTTTGCCGTGGGAAATTATGCAGCGTGAAGTTGGTCAGTCAGCAATGTCACTATCTCCAAACATTTTATTTAGTCGTACTACTAATGAAGTTGAACCCCTACTACTGCGGTTGCGAACTGATCAGACATTAAATATCCTGCTAGTTCTGGGAGAAGATGAAAAGAATCTCCAGTTAGATAAAGAAGCTGATATTTTAGAGCAAACCCTTTCTAACGGCTCTATAGTGGGAAGTCATTCCCAGGGATATGCTCCTTGTATTGTGAAGACACTAGTGCAACCAACCCCACAGCAGTTGATTCAAGAACTAGAAACCAGAAATTACAATATCTTTTTTTATGGGGGTCATGGTTCGCGAGGTCCTGATGGCGGGTATTTACATTTGCGTCCTGATATGCGTCTCAATGGCATGGAATTGGCACAAGTACTCAGCCATACGGGAGTTAAATTAGCGGTTTTAAATGCTTGTTGGGGAGCGCAACCTGCTGCTGTCAATGGTCAGGCAATACCTTGTAGCAGTTTAGCAGAGGTGCTGATTCGCAATGGCGTACCTGCGGTTTTAGGAATGCGTGATCAAATTGCTGATGAGGAAAGTCTGACTTTTATTCATGCTTTTGTCCAAGCTTTGCGAAAGCGACAACCAATCGATTATGCTGTAGCAGAGGCTAGACAAAATTTATTGGCTGTTTATAGATTTAATCAACTAGCATGGACATTACCTGTTCTTTATTTACACCCACAATTTGATGGCGAATTAATCAGGAGTTATGAAGAGGGTAATACAGAACTACCAGAAACTTCCATACCTGGTATGGCTTCACTGCTACCTCTGGCTTCCTTGAGGTCGGCTGGCATAACCTATAAACTGAAAACCGGAGTTACCCGCATCGGTCGTACTACAGATAATGACATTGTTATTCCACAACCATCTGTTTCCAGGAGTCAAGCAGAAATCTTGTGTCGAAATACTTTCACAGGCCCTACTCCAGTACGAACATATTACCTCAGAGAAAACTCTACCTATGGTACAACTTGGATTTCTAAACCTACTAAAAATGACTGGCAACAAATCCACCACCAGGAAGTTTTGCTTGAACCAGGAATGCTGTTAAAGTTCGGTAGTAGAAATAGTCACCCTTGGGAGTTTATGATTGAAAACTCTTAAGTTAAAAGCACAACGGTAAAAAACAAAAGCGAATGAAGCTGATTTGATGAGTTTTATATTGCTCTTCCAGTCAGTTTATTTGTTATGTAGTTTACCATTTTTTGTCAATGAAATTTTGGAAGTAATTACCCACAAACAGGTGAGTAAAATCCCTAAATCTTCATTCTGCTTGTTTAGCGGCTAGCATTTAGACTCTAGTTTTGGCTTTCTATTTCCAAGTTCAACAAAAAGCTTATAAAAAAACTCAGGATAATTAGACTTGATGTGCGGAAATTAGTTCCAAGCAGCTGTAGCTGTAAATACCATAAAATAATTGATCGGGAGACGACAAATGAACAAACAAATCAACGGTTTAGAAAATCTTCAAACCATCCCCTCTCAAATAGAACTTGAATTTTTAGAAGCACTCCTGCAACCAGAGGATGGTACTTATCCTTGGAATCCGGGTGATGAGGAATCAGAAGAATATTTTCACCACTTGGAAGAACATTTTGTGCTGCAAGATGTATTGGAAGAAGAACTCACGACACGCTGTGAAGATTTTTACAATCAATTAGAAGCGCTATGGACTTCTCATGCTCCATCCTACAATCATAATACAGATAGTATTATCATAGGTCAACTTCAAGAAAGTTTACAAAGTCGTCTGTCTACAGATGTACCAAAACAATGGTTAAAGGCGATCGCTCAAAAAGCAGCCGATATTTTTACTACCCAACAATCAATGGCAAATCAACTGGTGGAATGTGTTCAGGCTGTATTACCCGGTTGGGGATCTGATGATTTATTAGTTTTGGCTCGTCCGTACGCTTATGCTATGCGGAGTAGCGAATCACAAAAAACCGCAGAAACTGTTGTCAATCAAGTTAGTGAACAGGAATGGACAAATCTCTCGGAAATTGAACAAGCTAGAGTTAGTTTGGCGATCGCTTACTATGCTTTGCAACAACTCAACAGCTTTCAGGGTGAAGCCTAAAAAAAACCCAAATTCTTATAGTCTGCTGCATTTTTTTTACTTGCAAGTAGTTTCCCATTTGAATGGCGCTCGTCTTGCAAAGGTTGTGGAATGCTTTATCTGTCTCTCTAAAAACCTCGGCTTTCCACTGTATCCAGAAAATATCAAATTGCAAGACAAGCGTCATCTACCTAAAGAAATAAAAAATTATGTTTATTCTTATTTGAATTGACTCTACAGATAAATCTGCTTGCTCTGTACCATCAAAGAAGTTTTGGTCAAGATGAATTAACTTATATATATTTACCAAGTATTTATTTACCAAGTCATTGCACGTCTATGAGACACATAGTCTCAAATCCCCTCATAAAACCTCGCGGTATGTGGGAAACTCAGTGGCTTAAGCCCTGAGAGGGAAACGACACGTAGCAAGATCCCGAAGGGTGCGGTTTTAACCGCCGTATTCTGGTGTTAAGATTAAATAGTGAGTA
>JAESGT010000149.1_pt1 | contig 12338 bp, 13 predicted proteins | sample 9266261 | NCBI WGS metagenome assembly JAESGT01 (sample SAMN15741584, study PRJNA653494) | algae metagenome | isolation source: Pelatocladus maniniholoensis HA4357-MV3 and co-occurring heterotrophs from... | place: USA: Maniniholo cave near Haena, Hawaii | collected 2009-07-28 | reverse complement strand
TATTAATCGCTTGGTTTCTTGAGGATTCTCCTCTATGTGATTTAGTACGTTACTCATATTTTGGTGTCAAAAAACTTCTATTGACGTTCTTTTACCACAAAATATACTATTTTGGAGATGTTTACTTGCTTTAATGAGTTCAATAATTACTGTATTTTTCGTCCGACATAGCCAATGATGATTTTACCAGGCCCTAATTCTGTAGAGAAATGAAGTCGCCAATCCCCTGGTGTCATTCGGACATGCAAACTAAAGATACGCTTATCACCATCAGGACATTTAAATGTTAGTTCCTGTTGGAATTGCCGCAGCCTGGATTCACTTTCTGGAGATGCTTTACTAAGTTGATTTAAATCATAGGAGCCATTGACCCAACTTCTACAAGATTTATCAAGTGCAAACAGCCGATTTACAACCTGTCTTAAAATTGGGTTAGTCTTTTCAAGGCTTCGTATTTGTGGGCTAACACTTTCACAAAAAAGTAGTGTGGGAAATAGTTCTTCTCTACGATTCCACAAATCTACACCGTCAAGAACTCCCGTTTTTAAACGTTCCTGTATCCAAGGAATATGTCTTTGTATATGCTCTTTGTTGCTAGCATGAAAAACTGTCAAGGTATCCGAATCGTAAGTGTCATCATTTTCTAGCCACGTAGCTTCCAAAACAATAGTATGAGAGTCCCATTGTGGATCTGATTTGATACTTAAAGCTAGAGATTCAAGCAAATAAGCAATTTTAAGTCCTTCGCTAATTTCTCCTTCACAAGAAAAATCAGACAGTATGGTCTTATCCTCAATCTCAGAATTCTGGATATCTGCTAAAAAAGGAGTCTTCGCGGCTGTGAGAATAAAACGTATTTCATCTCTATTTACATTTTTATCTACCAGCCAATTAGACAGAGAATAGTTGTGTGCCAGTACAGTATTATAAAAATCACTATGGGTACGAATTATTGGTTTGACACCAAATTCTGCTGCTTCTCTTGCTGTATCAACTAAGTCTGACATCCTGTGTTGAGCGGTTTGAACATTATCAGCAGGGATTCGTAACGACAGTTCATTTAATACCATCTCCAAATCCATGCTTTAAACATCCCTTGGCTTTAGTAAGGTGATTAAATTTTTTTCCCACTCATCAAAGAAACCATCGGGCCATTGGTCAATTCTTCCATTTCTATCAATCTGTGGCGATATTACCTCTGTAACAGCTTGTCCTTCTTTTTCTTGTCGCTGGAAATAGTGCAATTGAACATCTTCTGGTTCAAGTTTGTCATCATGAACCGCAAGACGAATTCCGTTTAAAACATGATCGCTATGAGTTTCTATTACCACTTGAACACCGCAACTAGCCGCAAGTGCTAACAATTCACCCATTTTTGATTGTCCTTTAGGGTGAAGATGAGCTTCTGGATTTTCAATAAGAATTAATGTTCCTGGTTCAGATGCAAGTACCGCGACAATAATTGGTAAAGTATAGGTAATTCCAAAGCCTACATTGGTTGCACGGTAGGGATTACTATCACCATAAAAGTATTGCAAATTTACCAAACCCATATCTGAATTTGATGTAATTTTAATACGTGTCCCAGGACTTACTTCTCTCATCCACGCCTCAACTTGGTCTATTAAATCCATTGATTTTGCCTGTGGGTAATTGAGGTTAGGGATAACAATAGCTTTACGTCCATAAACATAGAGAAAGTGTGCTGTATACTCTCCCATTGTACCAAGTTGTCTACGTATTCTGACTTGATAATCTAATGTTTCATTATATGGTCGAGGTCCAAGGCGTTCTGCTTGAAGATAGTGGAAATTTTTGCTGAAAAGACTTGACTCATAGACTTTAGAATCAGTTGATTCTAAAGCAAGATTCAAAACATCAGCATCTTTTTTATCTAGGCCGTAATTAAAATTCCATATTCCTTTACTACCATCTTCCCAGACAAGTTCAACCCCAATATAGTTATATTTTGCTCTTTCACAAAATGCATCTTGAGCAGTACCAATATGAACTAATTCACCATTTAATGCTAAACCTGTCTTTGGTAATAACTCTTGGTGGTATGATTGACGCAGCAGCAGTAGTGATTGCAATACGGAAGATTTACCGGTACTGTTAATCCCAGAAAGCAGAGTTAACGGTCTGAACTCCAAGAACTCATTTTCCAAGGTTTTGAAGTTTATCAAATGTAGCGAACTAATCATTTAAGTACTTCCTGTATAATTTTTTCGATAGTACTAAATCGTGATTCTATCTTGTTTTCTGCCTGAGAGATAGAGGAGAAAAACTCTTTGTCATTATCGGCGTAAAAAATAAAATTATCAATTAGTTTATGTTTACGTTCTTTCAATATTTTAATTTCTTTATCACTCAATTGACTCAAATTTACTGACCAAGCTTCAAACAAAGATTTATTGACTGGAAATTTTCTTTTATTTTTGTTAGACATCTTTCGGAAAGCATTTTCACCAAAAATTTCAAATGCTGTTGTCATTGATCTTTTAAAATCGGCTTCAATTTTATTTAATTCTGTTTCTGAAAGATTATTGATTTTAGATAGAGCTTTACTTAAAAAAGCATCTCTAGTTTCTTGTTTATAGTCTTTATAAGAGGTTAGGCTAAAAGCTAAGAAACCAGTAATAAATTCTCGATCATCCATACGTTTTTTTTTGGATTCGCTAAGATTCATTACCCGTCGGAATTCCTCAGATTCTGCAAGTTTAAGTAAGAATTTATTTGCTTGGCCAGGGTTAAGAGCATGGCGTATTTCTTGATTTGAAAGACGTACACCCCCTGTATTAATCCGCTTAAAAATGTTATACTTTACTTCTATAGGAGTGCCTTTCTCAATCAAATATACTGTCGGTTGAGTTTCAAGGATTCGCCGTTGGTATCTCGGCTCTAGTTCATCATAAGTTTTACCTTCGAGATTTGTGAGGTATTCTAGTTCACTTAGCTTAAGTCTTTTGTCACTCACAAATTGCTTTAAAGCAGATAGCCGTTGCAATCCATCTACAACCAGCCATTGCTCTTCATTGGTTGCATCTATGTAAAATGCTGGTAGCGGAATGCGAATCAGGATAGACTCAATTAATCGGCTTTTAACATCATCCTTCCATATATTTGCCTGACGCTGAAAATCAGGTGCTAAATCAAGAGCTTTTTGATCAATTCGTCTGAGTAATTGCTCAATAGTTGGTTCTCTAGTCACAATATTAATTTTTTCAGGATCATACTGAAAAGTATTCTTTTCATATGGCTCTTCCTCATTATCTTCTTCGTCAGTTAATTGTGCATTATAATTATTCAATTCTGTCACAGTGTATACTCCTTACGTAAAGTGATTAAATATTTATGAATCATATTCTGCTAATCATGAGTTATAAAATCTTAAGTTAATTTGGCTATTACAGGATGAGTTAGTCTGATCGTACTATTTTGTGGAATTATAGTTTGAAGTTGTTAAAAGGCGATCGCATTCTACTTCACCTTACAACCAAAAACCAAAAAACCAAAAAGCAGCTGGTAAACCCAGCTGCCTAAGCAATAAATTTTTACTGTGTTTACCTCAATACCATCTGATTAACTGGTGCAACACCAGCCATCTCTAAAATTTGTGGAATCAAATCTTCGCGCTTAACTGCCATCATATGTACACCCTGACACAATTGTTGTGCAGTTTGCACTTGTTCCGCAGCAATTTTCATCCCTTCTTCTAGAGGATCTTTGGCTTTTGCTAATCTATCAATGATGTGTTCGGGAATATTCACACCCGGAACACACCTATTAATAAATTGGGCATTTTTTGCCGATTTAAACAAGAAAATTCCGGCTAAGATTGGCTTACCACAATTGGCAGCAATTTTATCCATGAACTTTTCTAAGATTTCAAAATCGGTAATTAATTGACTTTGAAAAAATTGCGCCCCTGCTGCTAATTTGCGTTCAAATCGTTTTTGCAAACCCGACCAACTCGGACATTGCGGATCGACTGCTGCACCTGGAAATAAATCTAGCGCCCCATCAGTTAGGGGTTTATCATTGCAATCAAAGCCATGATTCAGCTTTTCTATAACTTGCAGCAACCGTACGGATTCTAAGTCAAATACACCTTTGCAGTCAGGGTGATCGCCTGCTTTTACAGGATCACCCGTCAAAGCTAAGATATTTCTGATACCGATCGCATGAGCGCCCATTAAATCAGCTTGTAAACCAATCCGGTTGCGATCGCGACAAGCAATCTGACAAATTGGTTCGATGCCATGTTGTATTAAAATTGCCGATGCTATCACTGGCGACATCCGTAAAACTGCTCGGCTACCATCAGTAATATTGACAGCATGAACCCTTCCCTTAAGAGTCGCTGCCATTTTGAGCATGTGTTCTGGATTACCGCCTTTTGGTGGTGCTACCTCGGCGGTAATTAGGAATTTACCAGCTTTTGCAGCTGTCCGAAAAGAAGTTAAACAAGTTGGATTTTGAGTATCCAGCATAAAAATGAGCATTTCTGTCTTTGGGTACAGCTATAACACAACTCACCCTACACACAAAACCTCATAATGGTGTGGAGTATCCCATCGCGGTTTTAACTTTTGCTAAAGTTTGGTTAGCAACAGTCTCTGCTTTATGTTTTCCATGACGTAAAACAGACTCTAAATAGCCTTTGTCATCCATTACCGCCTGATATTTCTCTCGGATGGGTTTGAGAGCATTGATGAGTGTTTCCGTCAGTAAAGGCTTAAATTGTCCCCAGCCCATATCTTGACACTCAGCTGCAACTTCTTCTTTGGTTTTACTAGACAGCAACATATACAGAGTTAACAAATTATTACTCTCTGGCCGTTCTGGATTATCAAATTCTAAACCGCGAGTCGCATCAGTTTTACATTTCTTAATTTTTTTGGTAATTTCATCCGGTGAATCTAACAAATTAATTCGACTTAATTCTGAAGGATCGGACTTAGACATTTTCTTTGTCCCATCTGTCAAACTCATTACCCTGGCCCCTTCTTTACGAATCAGAGGCTCTGGTAACTTTAATACTGGTTGATCTGGTTTGGTAAATAAGTGATTAAACCGATTGACAATATCTCGTGTTAATTCTAAATGCTGCTTTTGGTCTTCCCCTACTGGCACTTTATCAGGTTCGTAGAGCAAAATATCAGATGCCATCAGCACAGGATAGTCTAACAAACCAACGCCCACATTTTCACCCTGTTTGACAGCTTTTTCCTTAAATTGAATCATGTCTGTCAGCCAGTTGAGGGGTGTAATGCAGTTGAGTAACCAAGTAAGTTCAGTATGTGCAGGGACGTGAGATTGTACAAAAATTGTGGAATAGGTTAAATCAAGACCACAAGCCAGATATAGAGCAGCTAATGTATAAGTATTTGTAGCTAGTTCTGCTGGGTTGTGTGGCAGAGTTACAGCGTGTAAATCGGCTATAAAAAGGAAATTATCGTACTGGCTTTGTCCTTCTACCCAGTTGCGAATTGCACCCAAGTAGTTACCCAAATGTAAGTTACCAGTTGGTTGAACACCAGAAAGAACTCTTTGCCTAACGGACATAAAGTAGGATATATAGTTTTAACTTTATTTAACGATACTTAAAAATGAGCAAAAAGGGGACAAGGAAGACAAGGGAGACTTTCTCCTAATACCCGCTCCCCGCTCCCCAATCCCCCAAGAAGTACGGTTATTGCGACCGAATTAGTCCAGAGGATAGCTGCAAACACAGGATAATAAACGATAAATTTAATATGTAGCTAGTGATGAGAGCTACTTTCACTTTTATATTTCCTGCATGGTACAGGCTAGCGTCACTCACCAAACGCAAAAAAATTCCGTCTTTGGAAAAATATAATCAATATCGTTTTTCAAGTAACTGTGTTATGCATAAAAAACTGCAACAAGCCTTCAAACCACTTTTCAAAACGCTATTCGTCCTCTTTTTGGTGTTCACGTTGGCACTTAGTCATGCTGACGGTGCATTAGCAGCTAGTGGGGGTCGAATCGGTGGTGGTTCCTTCCGAATGCCTAGTAGTGGTCGTGGCTACTCCTCACCCCGCACTTATGCACCTCCCGGTGGAGGATACGGTGGTGGATATTATCCAGGTGGTGGATTCGGATTTCCTTTTATAGTGCCAATATTTGGTTTTGGTGGTGGACTATTTGGCCTATTGATTTTTTTGGCGATCGCTGGCTTTTTAGTACAATCATTCCGTCGTGCTGTTAGTGGTGGTGGTGACGATATCGGTTACAGCAGCAACCCTACAGTTTCCATCAGTCAGTTACAGGTAGGTTTATTAGCTAACGCTCGTAGTTTACAACCAGAACTCAACTACATTGCCGAAACTGCTGATACCAATTCTTCACAGGGTAGATCTGAAGTTTTACAAGAAGCTAGCCTTGCTTTACTTCGTCATCCAGAATATTGGGTTTATGCAGGTGGTGGTACTCAACAAGCACGTCTGAATGCAGCAGAATCAACATTCAACCGTTTAGCATTGGCAGAACGTAGCAAGTTCAACGAAGAAACTTTGTCTAATGTCAACAATCAGCTCAAAGCCGCAACTCGCAAAGAAAGTTTGCCGTCTGCTGATGAACTTGATAACCCAACTCGCCTAATCACCGAAGGTCCAGGAGAATACATCATTGTAACTCTGTTGGCTGCGACTCTCGGTAAATTTGAAATATCACAAATCAACAACGCCGATGACTTGCGTCAAGCTTTACGTCAAATCGGCAGCATTCCCGGCGAACAACTGTTAGCCTTTGAAGTATTGTGGACTCCGCAAGCAGAAGGCGATGTCCTTACCAGTGAAGATGTATTGGCACAATATCCAGAACTGAAACTGGTTTAACCATTACGCGAAAGTCCCTACCCTCAATGTACTCATGGGGTAGGGATGGATAGCGGGTAAAAATTCACCTATTTTGTTTATGTCGGGATAACCGAAAAGCTTTGCTCCAAAATTATTTGTGAACAGCAAGATCCCCGACAACTAGTGCGGATACAGCTGGCGAATAGTGGATCTGATCCCTCACCCCAACGATTTTATAGGTTTTTCGAGACAACATTTATCGTGCGATCGCGTCCTGGAATAACCTTAAAATGCTTTATTTATCGTTGGTGAAGGGTATCACCCCATATTCGCCAACTGTATTCTTTCAGAAATCGGGGAGTTCGTTTTCTTACAGGCGATCGTTTCTTTACTTGGGGAGTTCGGCACAGGTAAAACTTAGGCAAGCTGCTGCTACTTTTTGATGGTTTTGACGAAATGGCAGCAAAAGTTGACCGTCAGCAAATGATTAAGAATTTCTGGGATATAGCTAAATATTTCATCATAGATAATATTGGTAATTGCCAAGCAAAGTTCACGTCCTGGGTCAAATTTGTTTAGCAATAGTCGCAACATTATTAGGATTTTTCATCCTAATAATGTTAATTTTCAGAATCTTCAAGTATAGATTGTGAATCGATTTCAGGTTCTATTTTGACATTAGCTTGAATTTTTACGGGTTTCGGACCACGCGCTAAGGCAGGATTAATCTGCTGCTTATTTTCATCCTTTAAGGATGATTTTTTATCTGTAGCAGACGAGCGATTTTGACTCGGTTTTGAGCGTTTGGCATCGGATTTAACAGCAGGCAAAGAATCCGATATTTCGGAAACTTTGTCAGTACTTTCTTGAGATTGACGCTCTGATTTCTTGATTGGGCGTTCTACCATTGTTGATTTTTATAAACTTACCTGTATATTATCTCAAGTTGGTAATCATCAAACTGTTGAATAAGCAAACAATCAGGTATCATCCAACTCCGAATCAAAATGAGTCGGCATCGTTTGATGGTACGTGAGCATTTATAGCATAATCAAACCCAGTCGCACACCAACAGTAACTGCTTCAGTGCGGGTAGAGACACCAAGCTTTTGAAATATGGATGAGAGATGAAACTTCACCGTATGTTCGGAAATATGCAGGCTTTTGGCAATCTGCTTATTACCCAAAGCAGAACCAAGCAGAACTAAAACCTCAATCTCGCGTGGTGTTAAGGTTTGAACGAGATTATCCGCCAGCTTTTCACGCCGATAGACCAACTCAATCGCATCTGAGTGCAACACCACCAAACCACAAGCAACAGCCTCAACAGCAGCGACAATTTCTGACTCTGTACTAGTATTAGGTAATATACCTCGAACACCAGAACGTAGTGCCGTCTCTAGGTCAATGCGATCAAGTTCCTCAACAATGAGAATAAATCTCAACGGGTCTTGCTGCTCATTCAACAGCAGCAATTTTTCCCATACTGATTGTTGAGGATTACCACCCAAATCTAGCAAGACAACATCAGGTTGCGATCGCTCAATTTCCCTAGTTAGTACATCTACATCGGATGCACTTCCTACTACTGTCATCAATTGATTGGTAGTGATTACTGCTGACAACCCAGCCCGCACCACACCAGAAGTAGCAACTACCATCACTCGAATCATTTTGCTGACCTAGCAGTTTTCTTACTATGCAGCTCAACATAAACCACAAATTGTTGCCCACCACGCCAGACTTGTAACGGTAGTGATTCGTTTGGGTGACTGTGATTGAGATATTTAGCTAAGTCGTTGGGTTTAGTAAACAATCGCCCTCCGACTCCAATTAACACATCACCAATTTGCATACCCGCTATTTCAGCAGCACTACCAGGCGAGATTGACAACACCAATAAACCCAAGCTGCGTCTATTGAGAACCACTGTTTGCAGCGTCACTCCCAGTTGGGGAGGACGATCATCCCGTAAAAAACGGTCTACGGATGAGATGGGAATTGCTACAGCTAAACCATTGGCAATCATAGTGTTAATTCCAATCACTCGACCACAACTGTCAGCAAGTGGCCCTCCAGAATTACCAGGATATAACCGCAGATCGGCCATCACCACACGCCGATTACTGGCGTAAATAATTCCCGTAGTTACAGTACCATTCTCACCAAAAGGATTACCCACAGCTAAAACTAATTCACCCACTCGCAGCGCCTCAGAATCACCAATAATTGCAGCAGTTAAGTCAGTTGCGGCTATTTTCAGGGCTGCTAAATCCTGCTGGGGGTCAAAATGTGTACGTGCAGCATCAAATACTCGTCCATCTGGCAATTCCACTGTTACCCGGTTGCTAGTTGTTACATGGGCATTAGTGATAATTAATCCGTCAGATTGCCAGATAATACCAGAACCGCTTCCTAGAGAACCACTTTTCACCTTGACAGTGCTATTGCGTAGTCTAGCACTTAGGGTTGCCAGTTCCACAGTGATGTCAGTAAATATTGTGTTCGCCATGTTTGCAATCTACATGTTCAAATGTCAATTCTTAGCCAGGTTAATCTTCTTTGCTGGGACGTTCACCAACTGTTAGTGTTAACTCAACTAACATCCCACCCCGAATAGCTTGCACTTTCACATTTTTACCAATGCGATCGCTATTATTAAGCAACGCCAGCACATCAGCTGTATCACTCACACTCACGCCATCGAATGTTACCAACACATCACCAAGCAACACACCTCCCTTGTCTGCTGGTCCAGACGGTTCCACATTGACGACAATTACCCCACCAGCAGAAGTTAAATTCAGTGTAGTTTTCAGGTTGTTTGGTAGGCGTACAGGTTGCATTCCTACACCCAAGTACCCCCGTGAAATCCGTCCTTTGGCTACCAATTGCTCAACTACTCGATTAACTGTAGCAGTAGGAATAGTTAAAACCGTACCGCGTCGCCCTGATGTGTTCATACCTACCACATCACCAGATGCATCTACGAGTGGTCCACCTGCAAAACCAGGGTACAGGTTGATATCTGGGCGGATAAACTGGTCAATTTTGCCACCGCTCATGCTTTGCCAAGCACCAGTAATTACACTTATAGCACCCATCGCTGTCCGTAAATCCCCTTCGCTACTTCTTGCTAGTCCCAGTACCAGATGACCAACTTTGAGTGTTGTTGCATCGCCTATTTTCGCTACAGGAATTTCTACATCTTGTAGTTGAAACACTGCTATGTCAGTACTTGGGTCATGACCTAAGAATGTGACGAGTACGCTACGACCATCTGATAAAGTCACGGTGATTTCATCATAGCGCTGAAGCGATTCATCAGAGGTAACAATAATACCATGACGCCAATGAATGCCACTTGGGGAAAACCGTTTACCAGCATTGATTGCGACTACCGCACTTCCAGATTGTTCTACAGTGTCGGCTAAAGTGTTGGATAGAGCCAATAATGAGGACATCAAATTCTCCTTGCTCAAGTTCCTGGATGCTCAGATTGTCACTTTTTGTATGCACTGATGACATCAGAAAAATGGGGAGAATTCACCCTAGAAAAATGGCTAGGGTTGGATTGAAACGAGATTCGTGTTGGTCATGCAAACTTAGGTCAAAAAAGATGAAGCTAAGGCATAAAACGACAACCAGATTTGTGAAAGACTTACCAAATAGGCAATGCAAAAGGCTCGCAGCTAACAGAAGTTTTTCACCTTGCAGCTATCGTTAAAGAAGCGATAAAAATCAATTATGAAACGTGAAACCTTAGCAGAATTAGTTGCTAGAACTATCATGGAGTTTGAGAAACGTGAGGCACAGCTACAACAAGCCTTGCAGGTGCAACAGCCAAAGGAGAACAAACCTAAACGCCGCAAATCTAAGGCCGCTTAATGCAAGTGTCGAAATTCGATCGCAGTGACTATGGCAATTAAATATTGTTTGGACGTATTGTTTGTCGTCGCGATCGCTAGCTCATCATTATTTGTTTCCATTAATTCGTCTCCACATTGTTAGTGGGTAAGCGTTCAGGGGGGTAGAAGAGAGATAGCCAAAAATTACCCCAAAAATCTGATAAATTAAGTGACATGGAACAGAAGCGCGTCAATCATGTAGAGCAGATACCCCCAAAAGATTGGGGAAAAACTCCAACCAGTGTCAAGAAACTGATGGAGGATATGGCGCAGCAAATAGAACAACAAGAAAATAGCAGAAGTGCTAACAGCACAAAAACACCTATTAGAAACAATCAATCGAACATCAAAAAGCTCATCATCACCACCATCAAGTGACCTACCGGGATTTGGAAAAAAGCCGCCAAAACAGAAAAGCAGAAAGAAATACTGAGGAAATCTTCATAATTCAACTGCTCCTAGAGCTTTAAGTGTAGCTTTCTGGGCTGGAGTTAAACCTGTGGCTCCAGTAATGTTCATGCCTTCGTAAAGTCGGTCAACCCTTAGTGTTTTAATGCAGTAACCTTTACTGACATCCCAGAACTTTATTGTCTCATCTTGGCTACCACTAGCCAGAACCAGACCATCCGGACTGAAACTGACAGACCAGACCTTGCCTGTGTGACCATGTAACACTTTGAGACAGTAGCGCTACCAAACGACAATGCTCTTGCACAATCCACTGCTGCAACTGCAAAAGTTCCGCTTCACGACCATAGAACACCGCTACATCCGTTGCTTCTCCCCAATCCTGCTGCTGATTTGGCTGTCGAACTTCCAAGTTTTTTGGTGAACAGACAGATTGAGTGTAGTCTTCTTTCAATAACTGTGAATCAAAAGCTTGCAGAAAGCGAACAAGCGAGCGTTTGTCTACAGTTTGTTCTTGTTTGAGAATGCGAGCGATCATATTTAGCGACAACCCTGTATACTCGCTGAGTTGTTCTTGAGTAAAGTATTGCCCACCATTACGTTCTATTTCTGCTGCCCGCATCATCTGTTGTAGTTTTTGCCGTCCTTGAGCAGTGAGAATTACACCACGCTCACGTCTGGATTTATGTGAGTGCTTTGGAGGCATAGGGATCTGAGAATTTGAATTCTTGATACTGGGAGCTTACTCAGTCAAGTTGATAATTTTAAAATATAATGTTTTCTCAATAATCACCAAATTTTAAGATTTTCTAAATTATTTGCTGCGCTTTATATACGTTGTTGATCTGGCGATTGTGTCTGGGAAAAGTGTTTAGTTTATTTTTAACTTACTTAACTTGAGTGGTGCAAAAACATCAGACGTTGCAAACTAAAAAATGTATCTCTCGTTAATTATTTGTACAAGAAACATGTGAGTGTGTTCTTATGAGCGGACTTTTAGTAATTTTTTTTGAAGCGAGTCTTAAACATTTTTGATCGCGATCGCTAGCATTGCCCACCCTACACTTACTTATACAGCAGATTGCAGGTAGATAGAGTACACTAAATGCTAGTGTATCAAACGTGACAATGAAAGCTTACTCCATCGACTTTCGAGAGAAAATAATTAACGCTTACGAACAAGGTAATACATCAATTA
>JAESGT010000148.1_pt1 | contig 12416 bp, 9 predicted proteins | sample 9266261 | NCBI WGS metagenome assembly JAESGT01 (sample SAMN15741584, study PRJNA653494) | algae metagenome | isolation source: Pelatocladus maniniholoensis HA4357-MV3 and co-occurring heterotrophs from... | place: USA: Maniniholo cave near Haena, Hawaii | collected 2009-07-28 | reverse complement strand
TTGGGATTGAACACTTTTAATTCTCGCGAATTCTTGTGTTGATGTACAGTCCCCTGATTATTCGCGATGAAAAATCGCGAATTTTTTTCCCTTCTCTCCCTCTTTTTGCAAAATTGGGATGCTCCCTACCATTTTGCTTTCTCATTTCAATGAATCACGCACTCATTTTGGTAAATCATGCAAGTAAAATGCCTAATTGCTTTCTTGAAAGGTTGGATCACTTTGTTTTTTCAGTAAATCATGCAAGCAAAATGCCTGATTGCTTTCTTAAAAAGCTTGATCACTTTCTCATTTCAGTAGTTCACATATTGAAACCACTAATAATTCTGTACAGCATAATATTAAAAAAAAGCCTAATCTAGGCAAACAGCATTAAAGTGTAGCCATGAGTACCCAAATCACGATTACTTTACCAGATGAGGTTTATCAACGTGCCGAACGCTTTGCGCGGTTGGCAAACCGAGATATTGCTAGTGTTTTAGCAGATACAATTCAACTGTCTATTCCACCTATCAGAGCAGATATTCTTGATCTTGAGCCTGTCTCTACCCTTTGTGATCAACAGGTGTTAGCACTGACAGAACTACAAATGGAATCAGAGCAAGATGCTCGCTTGAGTGAATTACTTGATCGCCAGCAAGCAGGTCTTCTAATTGAAGATGAGCGATTAGAGCTACAAACTCTTATGCAAATTTATCAGGAGGGATTGCTGCGAAAAGCTACCGCCCTCAGTGAGGCTGTTAAGCGTGGGCTAACTTTTGTTTATAACAACTCTTTACCACTCAATAGTTGGCGCCAATAGCGCTGTCGCGCATGGCTCCGCTAAGGCTCATCTCTACAAACTATTAGCCAAGCATCCTTCAAGAAGTTGGGGCTTGTTGTTCAGTTTTAAACCCCCACCCCATCAGCAACCACCGACACACAAGCATGAACCAAAGGTAACAACGGGCCTAATTGCTCTTGTCCATTCACAGCTAAATCACTGTGACACAAATAAACTCTCTCGGATACACGGGAAAGCAAATCTGCCAAAATCCGGCGTAGGCGTTGTTCTTCTGCCAATTGTTCATCTTCTGCTGTCCAAGGTTCGCCTAACCTGTTTCGCAGAAAGAAAGGCGCACCAAACAAAGTTGCTGCACCACCTTTAGCCCAGAGCGGTGAACTCGCATCTAACCAAAAATGCCAATGATGAGAACGCCGAATTGATCGATATTGGAAGATCGTAGCTAAAGTTACACCCTTGGCTGCTGTTCCCATCAGACGCATGGGGTAAGGATTAGCGGTGATTGTACCGCGCTGTAGTAATTGCATAAATTCGGCAATCGTATTTTGTGGTACTTCTCCCCCTAAGCGATCAGAGGGAATCTGCCGCAATCTGGTATCAATTTCCCAATAATGTTGAGCAGTTTCCAGTAATTCCCGCAAAGCTGCTAGTTGGTCGTAAGCGAGATTAGTACCATCCCACAAAAAGCGCTGAATTGCTCGGTCTAACAAAGAAATCGGACTCGGAATCAAACGTAATTCCTGTTGCGATCGCTGTTCTTCTAGCCACTTGACAATCTCGTTGTAGGCTGTAGTCGCTGCATAACCAAGTCTATCCCAACGATCAAAGGCTGTCACAGGTAACAAATTTGGGCGTTCTGGATGGGGTTGAAAACAGTAATCTGCAATTAAACCAGCGCGTACTGGATCGATAGTAGGAACAGATGCAAGAACACGGTGGCGATCTGACACAGGGAATTCATCAAAAATATTCTCCGCGTCTTCTGTAACCGCGTCTGCAAAAGCATCACCAGAAGCATTTCCCCTACTCAACATCACCAACATTTCTGCGACTGCATCCCGGTCTACCAAACGTCCTAATCCTGGATACACTAAAGCCAAAACAGTAAGTAAAGCCCGGATAATCGGAGAAGCAATCAGGGGACGTTGATCGTTGAGCGATTTTACTAAAATGCCTTGCTTAGTAAGAATTTCTGTGAGAGTATAGCGAGCGATCGCATCTAAACCGGGTGCAATCACTGCTACTTGCTCTGGTTCCACTAATCCTTGTTTAATTGCCTGTACAATCACTTCGGCTGTTTGTCGCAACAATTGAGCGCGCGATGTGGCTTGAATTGATTGCACCACTTCCGGTAAACTCAATAGCGTCATTGGTTCTGTAACAATTTCTACCATCGATGTTGTCAGTCTGTCAGCAAGACTACCATCAGGTGAGGCAGTTAAGGTTTCTTGCTGACAGTACTGTGCTAACTCTCGCATATAATTCGGGTCTGCTCCTAAACCCAGACGCACAATCCCATCAGGATTATAACTAAACGCTCCCACTGCTCCATCATTTAAGAGCAACTCAAATAGGTGGCGCGCCACAGGTGGGTAATCTTGCACATCATCTGCCAATATTCCCTGATAGCGTTGTGTTAGCCTTTGTTGGTAATGCGGATCGGTTAACAGATATTGACTATAAAGTTCTGTAATAATTCCGTAGGAAAGTAATCCTCTCTCCAAACACCAGTTACGCCAATCTAGCAGTAAAGCCGACAAAAATTCTGGTTCTAAATTGGTGTCACTGTCCTGTGGTGCGAGTGCGACTGCTAAAACCTTACCAATATCTTCTACTGGTGTACCACTATAAGCAGCCAATTGTAATAAGTCTAGGATGCGACGTACTAAACGGTACTCATTGGTGCCTGCACGGCGTAAAATCTCTTCATTGATGTAGGGACGCCACAGCCTAGTTGCTAATTCTTGCTCGGTTTCTGGACGCAATCTGACAGGAAATTGCGCCTTTAACTTTAAAGATTGCACCAATAAGGGCCAAAATAAAATTACCTCATCTTGAAAAAAGCCTAAAGGAGTTTTACAGCGTACAGGATATTTCCCTGTAGTTGCCATGACAATCTCATCTGCTAATTCTCGCCGATTATCGTCATTGGCAGCCAAAATCAAAACTGCTCCTTCTGTTCGATGAGGATACAGCCTTTTTGGTAGGCGATCGCTATTATTAAGTCTAGATTTTTTAGTATAAAATGATTCTTGATCATGATTTTCATCTTGCATCCAGCGAGCAAATTGTTCCACCAACCGAGCAGTTTTGCCACTGCGACTCATACCAACAATCCAAACAGAATGAGAAAACATAATCGTTTTCATGGGAATTTGTTAAGATACCTCGTACGTTAAATTAAGGTTAAAAATACCAAAACAGGCTGGATGATTGCCTAAGATGAATAACTCAGGTTTAGGTCAAAAAATATACTCTTTTCTGTGGACAGCATACGAGCGGTACTTGCGGACACCAGAACGCTCATTAAATAAAGCGTATGATGCTGCCCTCAAAATCCAAAAAATAGAAAATGAGCATTTTAATGGTAACAAAATAGACTCCAACTCAACGGCATATAGTAGCAGTGTTATTGATTATTTTGAATCAGATCTTAAAAAAGAATTAAAAATCATTAGGATGAGGCTAACAGAGTTTAGAGCCAGCCGTTATTTCTTAAATGAACCAAATCAAAAGGCAATCAGAAAACTAAGTATCGAGTCTCTTGAACCTTCAGTAATTTTAGAGAAGCTCAGATTTATTGATGGAGTCATCACAAAATACAATAACATTGACGAAGAAATTATCCCTCAAGATCGTGTTGCAAAACCCATAGATGTACCAGCAAAATCTATAGTGCTTCAACCAAAACAACCCGATATTCTCAGAAAAAAAATCGATAACGAACCACGGGGAAAAACCGATACAACAGGTGTATTACCGCGTTCAATATTTAATACTATTAATCGTCTCCAAGCAGAATTAGATCCGCAAGCAGAGCAGAATGTTGTTCAAAATTTCCGTACAGCCCAAAAAAGAACCATCATCTCAGTTAGATTTATATTATTATTAATCATCGTACCAATTCTGACTCATCAACTATCAAAAGCTTTTCTCGTTGGACCGATTATTGATCATATCAAGGAACCTGAACAAGCAGTTGTCTTCCTCAATGAAGAAATGGAAGAAGAAGCACTGCTAGAGTTGCAGAGATTTGAAGAAAAAATTAAATTTAAAAATCTGCTTAGTAATATTAGTCCACCAATAGAAGATATAGAAATAGAATTGAGGGAAAAAGCCGAAGAAATTGCCGGAGAATTTCGTCAAGAAAGTGCCAATGCTCTCAAAAATGTCTTTGCGGATATTTTATCTGTAATTGCATTCGTATTTCTTTTATTAATTAGTAAAAGAGAAATTGCTGTTCTGAAAGGTTTCTTTGATAATATTGTCTATGGTCTAAGTGATAGCGCCAAAGCATTTATCATCATTTTATTCACAGACATTTTTGTTGGCTTCCACTCTCCTCACGGTTGGGAAGTGATTCTAGAAGGTGTATCACGTCATTGGGGTTTACCAGCAAATCATGATTTTATCTTCTTATTTATTGCGACCTTTCCAGTAATCTTAGATACTATTTTCAAATATTGGATTTTCCGCTACTTAAATCGGATTTCACCTTCTGCGGTTGCGACCTATCGGAATATGAATGAGTAATTGTTGATTGTTTTTGATAGTTTAAAGTAGGTCTACGACCCTACTAACATTTACCATGAAAAAAAAACTTGTTGCTCTATGTCTTAGTCTCCCGGTTATACCATTAATTTTTTTTCTGCCCATAGAATCTTTAACTTATAGGGAACTCAGCCCACCAGAATGCCGACTAAAAAAGTGGGAACTACCAATTTCCTTTGAAATTTCTGATACACAACAAACCTCACCACTACCTTTGTTATCCTTGCAACGGCCTTTATTTCCTTGTTGCGAGGCTGATAAGTCTTGTCTAGATGAACAAATATGGGGTGAAAACGCTAAATCACCAGACAAAAAAGGACTATTAATGGCTGTTGATCGCAGTTTGCAATACTTGCAAACAAAATCTGCTGCTACTGCTTACCAAGGATATAAAGTACCTGGTATTACCCATCAACGCGTCATCAAAAGTTTGAGACGCTTCCGCCAAGTTTTATTAACATCCAAATCTGCTGCTGAATTAAATGCAGCGATCGCCAAGGAATTTGTTTTTTACCAATCTATTGGCAAAGACACTAAAGGTACAGTTTTATTCACCGCCTACTATGAACCACTTTACTCTGCTAGCCGCACTCCGACAGCAGAATATCGTTATCCAATTTATGGCTTACCTCCGGATTTAAAATCCTGGGTTAAACCTCATCCCACGCGCTTAGAACTAGAAGGAACAGATGGTTTAGAAGGTAAAAAAGGCAAACTACGGGGATTGGAATTATTTTGGTTTCGCGATCGCCTCGAACCATATATCATCCAAATTCAAGGTTCGGCGCGGTTGCAACTTCCTGATGGTAAACAAACAACAGTTGGCTACGCTGGTAATACAGCTTATGGATACAAAAGTATTGGTCGCGAACTAGCAAATGATGGCAAATTACCCTTAGAAGGTATGACTATGCCGAAAATCCTTGACTATTTTCAAAAATATCCCCAAGAGTTAAACGTTTATATTTCCCGTGATCCGAGCTTTGTATTTTTTCAAGAAAATCATGGTGCGCCAGCAACGGGTTCAATCAGTGTACCACTTGTCGCTGAACGTTCAATCGCTACAGATAAATCCCTCATGCCTCCCGGTGCTTTAGCCTTAATTCGTGCTAATTTTCCCTTTATAGAAACCAATGGCAAAATAGAACGTCGTATTGTGAGTCGTTACGTTCTCGATCAAGATACTGGAGGTGCAATTAAAGGAGCTGGTAGAGTAGATTATTTTTTGGGTACTGGTCAACAAGCAGGCGATCGCGCAGGTGTCACCGTTAGTAATGGACAACTATATTATTTGTTACTTAAACAGTAATCATGAGGAGTCTGGGGAGATGGTGAGACAGAAGGACACGGATAACTATATAGCGGTTCTCATTTGAATCAAATACAACGCCATGAACAATGTAGAGACGTTACATGTAACGTCTGGGCGCAGCGTATTGCACACAACCGAGAAGCGCTATATTTTGATTAATGACTAATGACTAATGAAGAGTTTTGCATAAATCGGAAATACCATCTCTTCAATTTGTGTATATAAGTATGTTCCTAATAACTGGGATTCACCATGAAAATCTCATCATAGGCTACATTGGTCGGTCAATCGGGAGTTGAAAGTGATCAAGATTATATTTGATGCTGACCTAATACTAGAAGCTTTAATGAATCGTAACGGTCTTGGAGAAGAGGTTAGTAAATTATTAGATAAAGTACATCCATTGATTCAGATGTACATCACAGATATCGGATGGCAAAAAATATACACTTATGCCAGTCGTTTACGAGATAACAAAGTAGCAGAAATAGTAGTAGATTGGTTAAAAGAAAAAATTAAAATTTGTCATGTAGATCAGACTGTTCTCCAACAAGCACGCACTTTAACCTTAGAGGATTTTGAATCTGCTGTTGAACTTTGCTGTGTTAGCTATGAAGAATTAGATGCAGTTGTCACCCATAAGCTCAGTGACTTTACTCAAGCTCCTCATAAATATTACGTTTGGTCAGTAGCAGAATTATGGGTACGCGTCAACTTAGAAACTCAACTACAAACAACCAGGTTTGGCTAATAAAAACTCCTGCTTCTTCCCCTTTGTCTCCCTTGTCTCCCTTGTCCCTCTTGCAGTCCCTAACTACTTCTGGGGAGACGATAACTGTAAGCGCTGTAATCGAATCGTTGCTTCTTCGATTTGCTTCTGCAACAAGGTCAGATTTGCTTCCATTGTTTTTTTGTGAACTTCTAATAATTCCGTTTCTTTACGCAGACGAGACATTCTCGTATTATGGTCTTCGGTTCGCCCTGGTTGGAAGATTACGCCAAGATAAATCGTGACGTTGGAAGCGTCTAAAGTATTCACACCTGCGGAAAGATTAAAGCCAAAGTCATTTTCAGTATTGACGTAGGCGTTGGGAACATAATTGAGAGGATAAATATTGGGATACTTAATCGTATTAGAGTTATTGTTATTCGAGGAAGTATTAGAGTTCGTTACAGGAATCTGTGGACTAGATTGTAATAATTGATTGAAAGATGAATCATTCCCCACAGTTGCTGATTGATTACTATTGGCTGTTTGGGAATACGCAGGGTAAAGACTTAAAGCTTCTAGAAGCAATACCACTAAAGAAGCAGAAATAAATTTTAAATAATTATTTAACACCAACAGTAGCAAGCCCTTAATCATCTTGTTAAGAATTTTTTTTAACTCAGTAAAGCGTGGCAGAAACAAAGAACAACTCAAGAATACGCCAAAATACTGACGTAATCAGGATTATTCTCTTCTGCTTTCTGCCTTTATGCAAGAGGCTTGCTATATTAATTTACTGTATAGTGCAAGTCGATTAAATGTGTGCGTGACTTCTATTTTTCAGCTGAGGGGGCGACAAAAAAGGCTAGGATGCAGATAGGATAAGCTCCATAGCCCTTAGACCTCGTTGATAGAAGGGGCGTTTATTGCGAGATAATTTCATTAAATCGGTAACTAAATCTTTACATTGTTCCATGAAATTAACCCAATGTTGACCATATAATCCGATATAAAAACTACTATGCCGCTTTTGTATACGCCCATATTCTTTCAAATTGCTACTACCTAATTTGGGTAATAATTCAAAGTATACTGGAAAGGCTCTCTTATCCCAAACGACACTTACCATAAATAAATTCACACCGGCCCAGTTTGTACGGTCAATTACTACATAAATTATTTTTTCACAGGTGAAGTTTGTTTCTAACCATGCGGTAACTATCGGAAACCAAGTCTTTTCAATTGTGAGATTTGGTAATGACAAAAATCTCTGTATTTTCTTTCTTCTGCTTTCAAATATAATTGGAATCGGTAGGACAGTGGCTAAAGTTTCTAACTTAACTTTTTTAATGGATTGCAACAAGGTAATCAAAATTTTGAGAAAGATGTAATCGGCAAGACTAAATTGACTTTTTAAGTGTGTTTGGTAGAATGTTGGGATCATTATCAATCTTATTGGTCTTATTGACAAAACTAGACCTATCTTTTCTTAGCACAAATTGCTACACACTTTATCTCATAAGATTTTCGGACTATTTGGTCGCCCCGTCAGATTTTTCAGCGTGTGCCTCTACTTTTTTGTCTAAACGCAACAGAGTATTAATTTGCCATGCATCACTATTTCTGAAGTTATAAATATGTACATTTGCAACTTTTGCGGAACCACTTTTTTTGTTGTTGAAGTACACAATAACCCAGCAATCTCAAATCAGCGTTTCACAGATTGTTGGCTTCGTTATGTCTTTGTTGGAGCTGATGTAGTAAATTTCGCTGTGCCAGGGGAATATATAGCATGACTCGTTTAGCAAGTCCTATTGAAAACATCAAAAATCACTATACAGTAGTAGTAATTGGTTCTGGGTATGGGGGAGGAATTGCGGCTTCACGGCTCGCCCGTGCTGGACAACAGGTGTGTGTTCTCGAAAGAGGTAAAGAGTTTCAACCTGGAGAATATCCCAATCAACCAAAAGAAGCAGTCAAAGAAATGCAGGTGGATTTACCGAATGGGAAACACATCGGTTCACCCACAGGTTTGTATGATTTTCATATTAATAAAGATATTAATGTTTTCGTAGGTTGTGGTCTGGGTGGCACATCACTAGTTAATGCTAACGTTTCTTTGCCAGCCGAACCCCGTGTTTTTGCAGATACCCGTTGGCCGAAAGGTTTGCGTGATGATGTAGATACTTTATTGGCAGATGGATATCGGCGTGCCGAAGAAATGCTCAAACCAACTCCATATCCACAAAATTTTCCACATATACACAAATTACAAGCCTTGGAGAAATCTGCTCAATACTTGAATGAGAAATTTTATAGACCACCCATTAACGTTACTTTTGAAGACGGGGTGAATCATGTCGGTGTAGAACAGAAAGCTTGTAATCTCTGTGGTGATTGCGTCTCTGGTTGTAATCATAAAGCCAAAAACACTGTACTCATGAATTATCTGCCCGATGCCAAGAATAACGGTGCAGAGATATATACGCAAGTATCAGTAAGTTATTTAGAACGACAAGAAAATCGTTGGTTGGTTCACTACCAATTAATGAACACAGGACAAGAGAAGTTCAACGCGCCAACAATGTTTATCAGTGCCGATATGGTAATTTTGGCGGCGGGTACACTAGGATCTACAGAAATTTTATTACGTTCTCAAGCCAAGGGTTTGCCTGTATCTAATCAGCTAGGACACTATTTTACAGGTAACGGTGATGTCTTGGCTTTTGGATACAACACCGAACAAGTAATTAATGGTGTTGGCTTTGGCGATCGCCCTGCGAGCAAACAGGAACCTGTAGGGCCTTGCATTACTGGTATTGTGGATATGCGTCAACAGCCCGTTTTAGACAACGGTATGGTGATCGAAGAAGGTTCCATTCCTGGCGCTATTGCTCCGATCTTGCCAAGTAGCTTTGCTGCTGCTGGTAAAATCTTGGGTGAAGATACTGATCAAGGTATAGGCGATCGCCTGCAAGAAAAACTCAGAGAAGCAGAAAGTTTAACTCACGGTGCTTATACAGGTGCAGTCCGCAACACCCAGACTTACTTAGTCATGACTCATGATGATGCAGCCGGACGGATGTATTTAGAAAATGATCGTCTTAGTATCGAATGGGAAGGTGTAGGTAAACAACCCATTTTTCAAAGAGTTAACGATCGCCTAGAAGAAGCAACCCGTCCTTTAGGTGGTACACAAATTCCTAACCCGATTTGGAGTAATGTTTTTGGTCACGACTTGATTAGCGTCCATCCTTTGGGTGGTTGTATTTTAGCAGAAGATGCCGAACATGGTGTAGTTAACCACAAAGGACAAGTGTTTTCTAGTCAACAGGGTACAGATATCTACGAGAATTTGTACGTTGCTGATGGTTCAGTAATACCTCGGACATTAGGGGTTAATCCACTACTAACTATTTCGGCTGTAGCTGAACGCTGTTGCGCTCTGATTGCCAAAGATCGAGGTTGGACAATTAACTACGATCTATCTTCTGTAATAGCGCCAACAAACTCCACACCCACAGCCAAAATTGGAATTCAGTTCACCGAAAAGATGCGTGGTTTCTTTTCTACCAAAGTCAAAGATGACTATCAAAAAGCAGCACAACAAGGTAAAAAAGATATCTCACCTCTAGAGTTTACCGTGACAGTCATTGCTGATGATTTAGAGTTACTGCTCAATGATCCTCAGCACCCTGCTAAAATCGTTGGTACAGTCACAGCCCCCGTAATTTCTTCAGATCCACTGACTGTAACCAAAGGTGATTTTAACTTATTTATAGAAGCAGAAGATCAGCCCAAAACCCGCAAAATGTGCTACAGCATGTACATGACCGCAGAAAACGGGCAAAGCTACTATTTTGAAGGCTTTAAGCAAATTCATGATGATCCAGGCTTTGATGTTTGGCCTGACACCACCACTCTCTACGTTACTGTTTATGAAGGTGACAACAACAAAAATCCTGTGATTGGTAAGGGTATTCTCAAAATTCAACCTGTAGATTTCATAAAGCAAATGACTACCCTGAAAGTCATTAACGCCAAAACTCGTTGGGAACAACTGCAAGCAATAGATCGCTTTAGTCGTTTCTTTGCTGGTACCTTAACTAAAATTTACGTTTAAGAAAATGTTAGTAGTTAGTGGTATTTAGTTCTTTGTTGGTTGTTGGTGGTTGTTAGTTCCAAACAACCACCAACAATCTAAAATCAACAACTAACTATTATGCAAATAGATTTTCATCATGGTGTAACTTATGTCGTCGCACGACTAGCCGGATTTGAACATCAAGCCGCTAGTATCATTGCATATTGCGCTCAATACGTAGATGATGCCACAAATGCCGGACTTATCCGCTTTGATAACGGCGCGTTGTTTAGCCGCATGAGTTCTGCACACAAAATGCTTGACTACCGTAACTTTAAGGAACTAGCAAATCATCGCGTTTGGATTCCCTTTCATTTTCTACCTGGAAATGGCGGAAAAAAAGTAGGAGAAAATCTTACAGGTAGCTTTATTGACAAGCTCATTTGTCGTCCCAACAGTTATATAGCTCAGGATATGGTCAGCGAATGCATTCGTCGCCGTGATTCTATCTATGGACTGCATCGCTTAGGGATTACAATGCATGTATATGTAGATACTTGGGCGCACCAGGGTTTTGCGGGTGTCAATCATCGAGTTAATGAAGCTAAAAAGCTGGTTGATGAATATGGTAATCCCGATCGCAGTTTGATGGATCGTCTAAAAAACTACTGTGTTAGTGAAGCTTTACCCCTCGGACACGGTGCAGTTCTGAGTCATCCAGACAAACCTTACTTACGTTGGGGTTACACCAATGGACGAGGCGAGAAAATTTCCAGAGACAATCCTAAAGATTTTCTAGAAGCAGCAGAGCATATGTGTAAAGCTATGCAGCGTTATATAGCAGGTAATCCAGACGCAGATGTACTAGGGCTGCCAGAATCTGATCGGGATACAATAGCTTTTATGCTCGAAAATCTTACGGTCAACAAAAGTCATTTTAGACACAAAGAATGGTTGCAGGCGATCGCTCAAGGTAAATTTAGCTTTGGTAAAGAATATGTCACCTATATTCCCAAAGGCAAAAATTCTTGGAAATACCAAGCCCTTGGTACAGAACAAGATATAGACCGAGGTAACGAGATTTTTTCCTATCACACCACCTTTCTAGCCAGCGATTGGAAACTATTTCACGATGCTTTACAAGCACATCACTTTTATATTATCCACGAATTATTACCTATGTATAGTATTTGTGTAGCATGATACTTGAAGATAATGAAGGTGTAGAAAGATGGGGAGAATAACTAATGACCGAAGAAAGGCAGAAGGCAGAAGGCAGAGGGCAGAAGGCAGAAGGCTTAAGTAAAATTTAATACCTTTTTTTAGTCCGATGCATTCTGCCCGAAAGGTTTCAAGAAAGCGAATTTATTCGTGGAGAAGATAATAATATTTGGAGCGAGATGCGTAGTACGAAATACAATACGTCATTGTTAGAAACCCCTAAATTTATTTATGGGGTTCCCTTCTGCCTTCTGCCTTCGTACTTTTGCCTTATCATAATTGACCATTGACTAACCACTAACAATTTCTGGAAATCACTATTTATCAATTGTAGGTAAAAGAGCATATATAGGATTTCTATTTGATTTGTGCAAAGCTGGGTACACTTTTTGTTCCCTATTCCTTGTCTTCACCTATTGCCGCAAGGAGGCTCCCACTGTACCTGAAAGGTCAGTGGTGAGAGGAATTGCGGGTTGAAAACGAGGTACACCCCCGACTAATAGCAACCGTAGGTTGTTGAAGAAGAGGGGTGTCC
>JAESGT010000147.1_pt1 | contig 12797 bp, 15 predicted proteins | sample 9266261 | NCBI WGS metagenome assembly JAESGT01 (sample SAMN15741584, study PRJNA653494) | algae metagenome | isolation source: Pelatocladus maniniholoensis HA4357-MV3 and co-occurring heterotrophs from... | place: USA: Maniniholo cave near Haena, Hawaii | collected 2009-07-28 | reverse complement strand
CTTTAGAAGCATTTAGAACAGCTATGTCTTATCGATTTTTCGACTGGTTGACTCATAATCGCGACGTATTTGCCGCTTATAAAGCTAGTTTAGGCTACATTTGGGCTTAATTTTTGTTTAAGTCCCACTAATCGTTACGCGATTCCATCCTAACTCTCGCTCTGCCGCATACTGTCCTCCGTATCCTAATGCCACAACTGTTTGTGCTATAAATTTACGTTTGGCTGCTCCTTTTAGTTGCTGTGCGGTTTCCTTCAGCAAGTTTTTCAGTGAATCCGTTAACTGTATTGACACCTCTGCTCACCCAAAAATTGAATCATCATTGAATTTACTACAAAAAGAGGAAGGAGAGGCTGCCGTTGGCAGCCTCTCCTTCCTCTCTCGGAATGATTATCATTCTGATAATTTGTATATTTTATTTTCTGGAAGTCCCTTAGGTTGTAATGGTGCAGGATTTCAAACTCACTTATGAGCCGAATCATCGCAGTATTTAATCAGGCGGGAGGTGTTGCCAAAACCACCCTTACCCAAAACCTGGGCTACCAACTAGCACAACTGGGTCATCGCGTTCTGCTCATCGACATCGACCCCCAAGCCAGCTTAACTATTTTTATGGGCTTGGTTCCACGGGAAATAGAGCAAACTGTCAACAATGCCATTGTGGATGAACAACCCCTGCCAATTCATGAGGGGATTCATGGCATGGATTTAGCCCCGGCTAACATCTCTCTTGCTACGGCAGAAATGCAATTAGTTAATGCTTCCATGCGCGATTTCCGTCTAAAAGAAGCTATTGAACCAATTGAATCAGATTACGATTTTATCTTAATAGATTGCCCTCCCAGCTTAGGGCTGTTAAGTTACATCTCTCTTGTAGCTGCCACTCATGTTCTCGTACCTTTAGAAACCCATTTCAAAGCCTTTGAAGGTACAGGCGAACTCTTAAAAACTGTTGCTACCGTCCGCAACAAGCCCAACCGCAAATTACAAATAGCTGGATTTGTACCCACAAAGTACGATGCCCGTAACTCTCAAGACACCCGTACCTTAGCAGCCATCACTGAACAACTAGCGAACGCAGGAACAGTATTCCCGCCCATTCCGCGCTCTACCGCTTTTGTTGATGCCTCAGAGGAACGAATGCCCCTGGCAGTTTACGACCCCAAGCACCCATCTGTCCAAATCCTGAAAAAAATAGCCCTTAGTTTATCAGCTTTAAAATGAGACGCACCAAAACCACCCAACCCCTTAAAAGTAAAATTGATGTACCTTGGGACACTACAGGCGTAGCGAATGCTGGTTCTCCTCAATCCATGCCGTTAGACCAGATTGTTCTGCCAGCGACACAACCGCGCCGTTATTTTGAAGAGTCAGCATTAAAGCAGTTAACCGAATCGATAAAACAGCATGGCATCCTGCAACCTCTGTTAGTACGTCCCCTAGATGGAGAAAAACATGAATTAGTGGCAGGAGAGCGCCGCTATCGTGCAGCCCAGGAACTTGTCTTAAAAGAAGTACCCGTTGTCATTAAAGAATTAGACGATAACGCCGCTTTTCAACTGGCACTCGTAGAAAACCTACTGCGAGAAGACCTTAACCCAGTCGAAGAAACTGAAGGCATCCTGCAACTGCTGGCTCTCAAACTAGGTCGAAGCCTTGAGGAAGTACCCCCATTACTTTATCGTCTACAACGCTTACAAAACAAGGCATCTACAGTTACCCATAACGTTATGGGCGCTTCCGATAGCGATGGTGATGAACCTACCCATAACGTTATGGGCGAAGATGAAACTGACTCCACCCCTAACGCTATCAACCAGGATTCTGGTGAGATTGAACCATCTACCCATAACGTTATGGGCGAAACCGAAACCCATAATTTAGACCCCAATCATGAGCCATCTGCTGACTCTGATTTAAAAATTGTTGAAGGAGTATTTGATGGCTTGGGCTTAATGACTTGGGCATCTTTCGTCAAGAATCGTCTGCCCTTGCTAAACCTTCCTGAAGATATTCTTTCTGCACTAAGGCAAGGAAAACTTGAGTACACTAAAGCCAAAGCCATTGCTACTATTCAGGATTTAGACGAGCGCGTTGCCTTTGTAGAACAAGCTATTGCTAACAACTGGTCTTTAAGCGAAATCAGACAGCGCATTAGTGAGAAGAAAACTCCAGCTTCTAAACCAAACACAGAGTCGAACAATTACAAAGAGCGATTTACTGCTGCGACTACCAAGCTAAGAAAGTCAAGTATTTGGTCAGACCCGAAGAAGCGCAAACAGATAGAGAAACTACTTGCACAACTAGAGACGCTGACAAATGTTGAGTAAACTACAGTTCCCACTGCACCACGTTTCTGGAGTTTTCATGACTGACGCAAGTCACGGCTAAAAAGTCAGGGGAGCCAAAGCGCCATAATAAAAACTAGAGAAAGTAACATCCGTTTCTCTTTTTCTCCATTAACAAATAGGAATAGTAAAATGGAAGCTCACAAAATAGAAGCTGTTTTAACCGAAGACGGAACTTTGATGCTGCGGGGCTTACCTTTTCATGCGGGGGATGCTGTGGAGGTGATTATTCTGTCAGCTAAAACTCCACAAAATAAAGGAGCAGCGCCTAGCCAACCAGAAACAAATCTTTATCCACTGCGCGGTCAAGTAGTCCGTTACGATGATCCAACAGAACCTGTTGCCTTGTCAGATTGGGAAGTTTTGCAATGATCGTACTTGATACGCATATCTGGGTTTGGTGGGTTGATGATAACTCCAAACTAACTACAAAGTATCGCTCTTGGATAGAGGAATATCAATCTCAGGGTTTGGGAGTAAGTATTGTTTCTTGTTGGGAGGTCGCCAAATTAGTAGAAAAAAATCGGCTGGTTTTTTCTTGTTCAGTTAATGAATGGTTGGAAACAGCTTTGGCTTATCCCGGAGTACAGCTATTAAATTTAACCCTGCCGATAGTGGTTGATTCAACTCAATTAAGCGGATTTCATAGCGACCCTTTTGACCAAATTATTGTAGCTACAGCCAGAAATTATGGGTGTCCTTTGTTAACTGTTGACGCGAAAATCCTTAACTATTCTGGTGTGGAAACGCTTTCATAACGTTCTGAGCAATTATAATTGTTAAAATTTTTGTGGAAAACTGCTGACTACTGCGGTATGTTTGCGACAAACGACAAAAAATATTAAGTTAGTCACAGTGCCAGTAGTACAGTCGCTCCCACAAGTATTCTCATGCTAGAGTCAGAAAAACTTATCCAGATAGTACAAGCTTGGTTAGGCTATATCAGGTTAGAGGAACTGACTCAAGCTGAAGTCGAGCGTTCTTCAGATATCTATTCAAAAGTAGTAGATAAGGGAGTGCAGCTTGTTGGCAACAAGTTACTCCTTGATAACGAAGTATTTACGCAATTCCAAAAACAGCAACAGGCAGCCAAAAGAGGTAACAAAAATGATGTTCAGGTGGCTGTCGCTTTCCCACAAATTTATATAATCAACGGCAAGGGCAAAGACCAAAAGCTGAAATACTTGCCTCTGTTCACAATTGATATTTCACCCATTTTCAAAGGGAATTACCGCAAAACAGGCTGGGACTTGACCGAATACGAGTTTCAGCCAGTGATCGTTAATTTAATGCGGTTGTACGGGCTAGAAGAAGAGCAAGCCGAATCACTGATTGTTGCGTCAGGAATTTTAAAATTTTTAGAAGACACATTTAAAGGAAGATTCCCAACACTTCGAGACTTTCTCGAACTGGTAGACTTACCCGAAGGAAAGTACAAAACCTTTCGACAACCTTATTTGCTTCGCTGTGACTTTACGCCCTACAACGCCCTGCTTAAGCTTGACCTCCTTGAAATACTCAAGGAACTTCAACAACCTGACTCTAAAGCTGAATGGCTAACTGAAACTCATCCAGCCATGCAGTACCTCTGGGGTCAGCCACAATCACCCAGAGATGAGGTGATGTTCTGGGGTGCTTTCCCTTCTCATGCACCTGATGAATTTCAAGCCTCTGTCTTGAAACACGCCCAGGAGAATTTACTAACTGCTGTTTGTGGGCCACCGGGAAATGGAAAAACCGAGGTCTTCCTGCACCTCATAGCCCAGCAAGTAGCAAATCGAGCGTTACGGCTTGTCCACGGTGAAGATGATGTAAATAATTTAATATTCTTTGTTGGCGCTAATAACAGCACCGTTAAAAAATTCCAACAACGACTGGCTACAGATTCTCCTGCTCAACAGTTTTATCTTCCAGGCGGCAACCAAACTAATATCCGTAAGGAAACTCTACCCAAACTGCAATCAACCCAAGATTGGCTGCGTAATGCTGAATTTGACCAAGATTCTTGGCAACAAGCCAAACTCGAATTGCTGCAAGCATCAAGTGAAATTCAACAACTCCAAGAGCAAGACCGCTTGAATACTGCTCAAAAAGTCATTGATGTTGAACGGCGATCGCAATTGGATGTAGAAATTCAATCACACAATAACGATATTGCTGCTAAGTCTGCCGAGTTGCAAGCCCTAACTGAACAGCTATCAAGTTTGGCTGCTTACGAAAATTTTCCCATTGATGCTTACGAACAGATACAAAGCGCGTTATTCCAAGCAGAACGCGAACTGCCAAAAGATTCTGACTCTATTACAAAACGCGTCTTGGACTGGCTCAATGCTACCACCGACAAGCGAATTTTTCAGCGTTTGGCGAATCGGATAAACGCGGCTGTTTTAAACACCTTAGCTACAGCGCATCCCTTTCAAATACCCATTGACCCCTCCAGTTTAACCACAGCAATCACCAGCATTAACCAAAAAATTGGTTTGTCACGGCAATGGCGCAATCAAAACCTGGAAGTAACTTCAATTCAAAGCCAAATAGCGGCTTTAACTAACGAAATAGAGTTAAAGCAAGCTCAACAGCAACAAATCCAAAAGCAACTTGATAGTTACCCTCAAGCAGATTTCTTGTGTCGTTTTTACCGTGACTACCACCATTTGCAGCTAGAACTATTTCAACGTGCCTGGGCGTTTCTGTTGCAAGAAACTCTCCGACGCAAGGATAGCGTTATGAGGGCATTAGAAACTTATGGCAGCGTATTAGCTGGGGATGGAGAGGCATTGCTAAAACTGTCAACTGATAGTGATGCCATCTACCGTGACTTGAGCTTGATTTTTCCGGTCATTACCTCCACCCTCCAATCAATGCGTAATATGTTGCCAATTCTTCAGCCTAATATCATCAAGCTGGCACTGGTGGATGAAGCGGGGACAACTCTCATACATCAATTATTTCCTTTATTAGTGAGATCGCAACAGGCAGTAGTGGCAGGTGACTCCCAACAGATTGAGCCTATCGTTAACATGAGCGATGATACCATCAAGCAATATTTCAAAACTGCCTTTTTGGATCGGGGCATGAGGAATGAAGATTATTATCGCTATGCTCCTACTGCTAAATACACGGCTACCTGACTTTTCACGGGATGTGGAAAAAGGAATGAGGTTCGCGCTCTCATATCGCGAACAAAATACTATTCCTTGTTATATTTAGGGCTTGCTGAATAAGTTCCTCAAGCAAATCTACAAGCCACACAGCTTGCAAAATAATCGTTTCGTTGCTCAGTTTCCAAATTTACCCAGCGATCGCTAACGATTGTGCAAGGGTTTTGAGACTCGCTTATGTTATAGCCTTGCACTTGTTTGGCGAAAAAAAGCCTGAAATCATTACCTCGTATACATTACGCTTCTATTCAGCAAGCCCTATTTAGAGGTTTCTTCAACTAAATCCTTCAAACCCTGTTTGAGAGCCTCAATCGAACGGTCTAAAGCCTCAATTCTAGTCCTAGCAGTCATTTGTTCCATAGCATTCATGTAAGCTTGACTACCAGCTTTACCCAAGTGTTTATATTTGGAAAGCTTACCATCAATACGAGTTGGAAATATCGGCGTTGCTGCGTGTAGCTTATAGTACCAATAAACACCTTTACGCCCTTTTGCTAAATAACGAGCTATTCTACACCCGGATGGCGCCACCTGGTTTGATTCGTGTATGCCAACCACTTCTCGTTCGAGACGCTTTTTCATAGAAACAACTTTGTCTATGCGTTTGTGTAAATCCTCTTGGGCAGCGAGTTTTGGGGTCTTTGACATAAAATCAACGGACAAGACTTCGCGATATGGTATCGCGAACCATATTCCTTTGTGAAACAGCCGAATAACTAAAATCAATATTTTGAAAAGCTTCGACCCATCGATAAGATTCTTTTTCTTCAAAAGCTCTATTTTTCGCCCTTAAACGTTCTTGTTTTAATCGCTTTTTTTTCGCCGCAGATGTTTCTCCTGGTGGTGGTGGCACCTTATGTTGTCGATGCCACAATTTTTCCCATAATAGTCCTAGTGGTTGACCAAAGTCCGGGTCTACTGCAAGAGAACTATGTAAAATTAGTCCATTCCCACCATTACCTGTTGGACCATATTCCTCTGTTTTTTCTAATATTTTTTTATAATCCAAATAAGTAGTATCTCCTAGCGCTAGTATTACCGGGATACCATAAATCTCTTGCGCTGTTTGTTTAAAAGATGGTTGAGTCAATTTGTCAAAAGTTGTTTTGGGATTAGAAAAGAATTCGTAACTGCGTTTTAAATCACTATTACTGTTAAATATTTTAGACAGGGGCTCACCATATTTTACTTTTAATGACTCCGCAATCAACACTGCTCTCGACGTTAGACGTTTGTCACCAAAATCACAATTACTATACGGGTTTGTTTCTAGTAGTTTCATTTGCACCCCGAAAGTACGACACTACAAGCACCTTACATTCAAGAGTGCAAATCATCTTAATTTCTTTGATTGATTCGCGACATCAAGGCGCGAACCAGCTTTCTTTTTCCACATCCCGTGAAAAGTCAGATTGTCCGTTTCCCTGTTGTAAAGACGTTTCATGAAACGTTTGGTCAACGCGCCACAGTGTCACCTCTCCAACTGCGGAACTAGCTGCTAGGAATTCACCACAATCAGACCAGGCGATCGCCGTCACGTAATCTGACAGCATTCCTTGCCAGTGCTGCTCAAACCTTAAACCAGACACGTCCGAAAATCCTCTTTTAGCTTTGCCTCATCCAGGTTACGACCGATAAAGACAAGTTCGTTTTTGCGAATTTCACCAGCTTTCCAGGGGCGATCGCGTATTCCATCAAATAACATATGCACCCCCTGAAATACAAAGCGACAGTCTTCTCCCGCAATATTGAGGATGCCTTTCATTCGGAAGATATCCGGTCCTTGATTGGTCAACAACTTACCCAACCAGTTGTTCAATTTTTGCCCATCTAAAGCACCCGATTCGACTATAGCAACTGAATACACCGACTCATCATGCTCGTGGGCATCTTCCATCAGAAAGTTGGGATCAATTTCCAAGGCACGATTCAGGTCAAACGCCCCCACTCCTAACACCACATCCATTTCTAAATCGGCGTTGCAGGTGCGGTAGATTTTTGCCATTGCGTTCATCGCCCGAACCCGCTTTTCTAGCTCTTCCAACTCTTCGGCTGTAACTAAATCGCTCTTGTTAAGCAAAATCACATCGGCAAAGGCAATCTGCTCCTGTGCTTCGTCTGCGTCCCAGTGCTGATTTATGTGAAGAGCATCTACCACCGTTACAACTGCATCTAGCTGAGTTTGATTCTGCACATCCTCATCCATAAAGAAGGTTTGGATTACTGGTGCTGGATCAGCTAATCCTGTTGTTTCAATCACCAGATGGTCAAACTTGTCCCGCCGCTTCATAAGGTTGCTGATGATGCGAATCAAATCGCCACGAACTGTGCAGCAGATGCAGCCATTATTCATCTCAAAGATTTCTTCATCCGCATCAACTACCAGTTGGTTATCAATCCCAACTTCGCCAAATTCGTTGACAATGACTGCTACTTTCTTACCGTGTTCATGGGTAAGAATACGGTTGAGTAACGTTGTCTTGCCAGATCCTAAATAGCCTGTGAGGACGGTCACAGGAATAAAATTGTTGATTGCAGTAGCAACCATATGCTTCTACTTTGAACTTCTCCATAATAATAATCATTTTCACACAAAATTTGGAAAAGGGGAAAAGGCATTTTGGGTTACTTTTGAATTACATTTTTCTATGGATTTTGAAACTATAGCGAACTCTCCTCTATATATAAGGGGACTGTATTAATCATGTTATACACTCCAATTGCTCGCACTTAGTTCAGCCATATCGAATTGATGACATCGACTTAATTCCTGCCGGAGTTGCTTTGCATCCAGGTTGCGACCAATAAACACAATTTGGTTACTGCGGACAGTTGTCCACGTTTGGGTATCTAAACTGCAACGCTTACCGCTTAATTGAAATATGTGCTTCAACTGGCTTTCCCAAAACCAGAGAATGCCTTTACCCCGAAAGACATTAGTCGGAAGGTTGTCTAAAAAATCCTGGAACTTTGTAAGCGAGAAAGGGCGCGTGCTTGTAAACGACACAGACACGAACCCGTCATTCGCTAAGTGGTCAGAGTGATGATGCTTGTCTTGAGTCTCCAGCATACCTGCAAAAACATCTGGATTGGTATATCCCACATCCATAATAAATGGCAGAGGAACTTGACCGTATTGGCATCGGATGATTCTGGCTGCCTGTTTGATCGAGTTGATGTAGTTTTCTAGGTCGTCTACTCGCTCAGGCGAAACCAGGTCTGTTTTGTTCAGTAATATAATGTCTCCATAGATGATTTGATGCAGGGCTGCGTCACTATTGAAGTGTTCGGGAATAAAATTTTCCACATCTACCATTGTCACGATGGAGTCTAAGCGAGTTAGTTCTCTGAGTTTGGTTCCCAGGAAAGTCTGGATAATCGGCAGGGGGTCAGCAACACCCGTTGTTTCAATCACCAGATAATCAACCGGAGTTTCACGCTCCAATACCTTGCAAACAGCCTCTACTAACCCTGAGTTAATGGTGCAACAGATACAACCATTGCTTAATTGCACCATGTCTTCATCAACCGAGATGAGTAATTGACTATCGATATCAATGTCACCAAATTCGTTCACCAGCACTGCTACTTTCAAATCTTGGCTATTTTTGAGAATTTGGTTCAGCAGTGTGGTTTTACCACTACCCAAAAAGCCCGTAATAATGGTGATTGGCATGACCTGCTTGGGTATCTGCTCATTGATTTCTAGTTGTGTCATCGGAATCATCCAAAGCACCCTCCAGATGATCTGCCAGCCAAAATCAGTGCAACTTCTTTAGCAAAGTAAGTTAAAATCAAGTCTGCACCTGCTCGTTTCATACTAGTCAAAGTCTCTAAAATCACCTTCTTCTCATCAATCCAGCCATTTTGAGCAGCAGCTTTAATCATGGCATATTCACCACTGACGTTATAAGCTGCTACAGGTAAATTGGTGTAATTTTTGACTTTATTTATAATGTCCAAATATGCTAAGGCAGGCTTGACCATCACAATATCTGCACCTTCAGCAATATCTAGCACCACTTCTTTAATAGCTTCCCTGGAATTTGCTGCGTCCATTTGGTAAGTCTTCTTATCCCCAAACTTCGGCGCAGAATCCAACGCATCTCGAAATGGCCCATAGTATGCAGAGGCATATTTTGCAGAGTATGCCAAAATTCGCACATCAATGTATCCTGCTGCATCAAGTGCGTGACGAATTGCCCCTACTCTACCATCCATCATGTCAGAAGGTGCGACCATATCTGATCCTGCTGCGGCTTGGCTTACCGCCATTTTTACCAGCACTTCGACTGTGGGGTCGTTGAGAATAACACCATTTTCATCAACAATACCGTCGTGACCGTGAGTAGTAAAAGGGTCAAGCGCAACATCGGTAATTACTAGAATATCTGGTACAACTTCTTTAATTGCTTTGACTGTTTGCTGTACTAATCCTTCTGGATTGTAGCTTTCACTGCCAGTATCATCTTTCTTTGCTTCTGGGATGACGGGGAACAGAGCAACAGCGCCTACCCCCAATCGCGACACTTCTGCTATTTCTTTGAGTAGTAAATCTAAAGTATAGCGATAACACCCAGGCATGGAGGTAATTTCTATTTTCTGTTCCTCACCCTCCATGACAAACATGGGATAAATGAGGTCATCAACACTCAGTATTGTTTCTTGCACCATGCGACGTAAAGTAGCAGTGCGACGTAGGCGACGGGGGCGATGAATGGGAGTGGTTGCTGTAGGTGCTGTGAGTACAGTGTTACTAGAAGCAGGATTTTCTGATGACATGGGAATTAATAGTAATTGTTTCACAAAATAATGATAATCGTTTTCATGCAGTATTTTTTGCTTTCTGCTTATATCACCGAAAATAATTACCCGTTTCATTAAAACCGGAAAAATCCGGCAGCTTTATTACTAGTTAACTGTTTTAGTGCCAACGACCTTGACGGAAAAACCGCCCATTACCCAAGTTTTTTGGTGCAAAACCCGTCAATTTTCTGGGCGGTTTTTCCGAAAGCTGCCGGATTTTTACAAGTTTAGACCCAACTCTAATTTGAAATTGCCTTGGTTTTGTTGACTCCAAAACCCATTTTTTTCCCGTAGCGGACAGTCCGGAATTCCACTTCGTTTCTGTTTGGGTTGTAGAGGGTATAGCTTGCTTCCCCAAGAGTGCGCCCCACATTCCCTACCCCAATCACTTGACGTGGAGTGATGTTGATAATTGTAGGAGGAGAAGTTTGACTATCGAGGGTTGTAAGTTGTGTGGTGATAGAACCTGCTTGTAGTTGATATTGGAAAGTCAAACCAGAACGACCACAAAACAGGTTATTAGCTTGCATCCGCGACAACCTATCTAACATTTGAATGGGAGAAGTCAAAAGTGTGAGTTCTTCGCTCACAGATACGGTTGAACCATGAATTAACAGACAATCCAACTCAAAAAACCCAAAATCAAGGTTTCGCAACCACTGTACTGTTTGACGAGAAACACTATCCCACAACAACTTCGCTGTTTGGACTCCATATTTGGCCATTAACTCTGTTGGTTCCCCAGTAGCACCAAGACCATGCAAAATTAAGCACTGTTCTTCCCACCATCCCTTACAAACAAGTGGTTCTAATTCACCATGTCGGGGGTTACGCACTCGTTCGACAAGTTGTTCAGATTCTTTCGTTGGCCCGACCACATCACCGAGAATATATAATGCTTCCACAGAACTACCCTGACGCTTAATATCTGCGATTACTGCTTCATAAGCCGCCAAATTACCTTCAATTCCACTTAAAATTGCCCATTTCATATCTTCAATTTTGGATTTGTTATTTGTTGTTGGTGGTTAGTAATTAGTGGTTAATGTTTGTTAACCATGCCCAATGCCCAACTTACCTTGTACACACATGGGTAGGGTCATCTGCACGTTCTGCGAATTCTATTCCCTGTGCTAAACGCCAAGCGAAAATAGGAGGTAAGCCTTTTTCGATAATTGCTCTTGCAGTTTTTTGATAATCGTAAGGTACTTCCCGCAATATCACCGCTTGAGTATCAGTATCGTAAATCACATAAGTTGCATTGGGTTTTCCATGTCGAGGTTCTCCGACTGATCCCACATTGATAATCTTTTTTACAGGTGCTGTAAAACACCTTTCATCTTCTTCACCATTCTCGCCATTGATACGCACTTGCAAACTTCCTGCATCCAATTTACGGACGTAAGGCACATGAGTATGACCGCAAAATAGCACATCACTATCTGTGGAAAGTACGCGTTCTAGTGCTACAAAAGCATCGAGTTCTGGTAACAAATACTCATGGTTACTGTGAGGACTACCATGAACAAATGTCATGTTTCCTTCACGGAAAGTATGGGGTAGTTGGGCAAGATATTCGCGGTTTTCTGGATATATCTCCTTATTTGTCCACTCGTGAGCTAATTTGCCTCGTTTTTCAGCCAAAAGTGAAGGAAAACTGCACTCGCAAGAATTTAATCCCTCTACAACATCTTCATCCCAGCAACCAGCGACGGTAGGAATATCCAAAGAACGAATTTGCGCCACTACTGCATTTGGATAGGGACCATATCCTACCAAATCGCCAAGACAATAGATTTTTTCACATGAGTGCTTATCGATATCTAGCAATACAGCCTCTAATGCTTCATAGTTACCGTGGATACAGGATATTACCGCTATTTTCAAGCTCTTATCTCCTCAAGTAGAATTTGTTTTACCTGTTGTTGGTATTGCCAAATAGCAGCGTCTGACAAACAGCAATCTTCCAAGGTTTGCCGCATCGCTGCTTCATCCAAGTTTTGTCCTGACACTTCTATTCCACTGAAGCGTTGGGGTCTACCTTCCAAGTGGCAAGGTAGGTCTAATTCGAGAAAATTGGTTGCTGGTACACCCAGAGTAAAATCAGCGTAAAGACTTCGCCCATCTGCAACATCAAAAATTGCCTTGGCGCGGCTCACTTGACCGTAAGCGCCATGAGTAATTTCATACCAAAACTCATGCAAACTATCTTCGTCGATGACTTGACCAGTGGTGGGGACGCGCCATAGTTGGGTAGGGGTAATATTAGTATCAATGGCTGCACCTGGTATAATTTCTTTTGCCCAAGTATGATACTCAGAATCTTGGAGATAAAGTGGCAAAATAGCGATGCTTCTGTAAGGGATCTCCAAGTAATAAAATGCCCAGCCGTATTAAATATATTTTGGCCAAGCCCAAAGTAGAGCGCGCTTTCGCCTGAAGGGCGAAAGCGACGGCTGGGCATTTTATTATTTGGAAAGGC
>JAESGT010000146.1_pt1 | contig 13050 bp, 4 predicted proteins | sample 9266261 | NCBI WGS metagenome assembly JAESGT01 (sample SAMN15741584, study PRJNA653494) | algae metagenome | isolation source: Pelatocladus maniniholoensis HA4357-MV3 and co-occurring heterotrophs from... | place: USA: Maniniholo cave near Haena, Hawaii | collected 2009-07-28 | reverse complement strand
TCCTTCCGGAAAAACCAGACCCAATTTTACTTGCCAATATTTTCCACAGAGTTACCAATTTAGGACGCATCCACCCTGCCGATCCTTGTTCTACCAGTTCATAAATTTGGCGAAGGTATTGATTGGTGCAGAGATTTTTTAGTATTCTATCTACAGTCTCATCTGCTGCCTCAGTACCCGTACCGCAGAAAACCTGACAAGCCAATTCTGTGTACCTAGATGGGTTCTCAAGTAATTGACGTGACTTGGTAGCTATAGCTGCTGCTTGAGCCAAAATCGCATCATAAGATCCTGCTGCTACTCTTAAGACTTCTAGGGTTGACTGGTCTACACCACCAGCGTAGGCACAAGCGAAACCAAGTCCCCCCCACAAATTTACTTGTCTTTCTGGTGGGAAAGCACTGATAGTCTGTGAAATCAGAGTTACATCAGTGCCGTTAATAAACCAAATGCTGCGCCCCATCCCCTGATCAAAAACTTGGGAAGCATAACCAGTAAGTACTTCAGGTATTGGTTGACCTTGAAGATAATCTTGCCAGTGGGTAAAACCATGCTGAAAGCCATAGCCATCCAGTACTAGCCAACTCCTGATCAGGCTTAGTGATTTTAAATATGGTTCGATAGGCAACTTTTTGTTGCCCAGTATCAAACCTAACCCCACATACACAAAGTTTTCATAAGCTGCCCCAGGACCTTTGACAAAGGCCTCTACCCGATTGTAATCAGTAGGTGCAAATAAATCCCGCTGCGCTAAACCAGTACCTACACCCTCCAAAGCAAATCCGAGCAATTCGGCTGAAACTGAATTTAATTTAGGAATAATCGCCTCTAGTTCTTCAGTAGTAGTTCCTACTTGGTAGCCCTGACTGTAAGCACTATGTATACTTCCAAGACGCTGGGCTGCCTCAGCAGGCAGGGGGGGAACTCCACGTAGTTTTTTGGTTTCGGATAATATGATATCTTGTGTCACTTTTATTCTCCTGATTGAAATTGTTGCTTTTTGTCATACACGCTCCGACCAGCGCTTTATTTTGTTGAAGTGCATTCTTCATGGCTTTGTGTGTGAAAGTATCAAATACTTGTGTTTAGCTCAAAAATTCCTTTGGAATCCAAATTCCATGAAAACCATAGGGAACTCGTTGCGGGATGAGAACACGAGCCACAGGCTCAGTAGCTAAATCTTGGGCATTCAACACTAGCAATTCAGAGGCTTGTTGTGTTGAATCATAAACAAAAGTCATTAACCAGCCATCATCTTCTGTATTACTATTCGGGCGAGGGACAAAAACTGCTTCTCCGCCGTAACGACCCGATCCCAATTCATATACCTGTGAGGAGCCAGTTGTAAAGTCATATTTCAGCAATCCGTCAAAGCTAAATGCTATCCTTTCCCCAAATGCCATTTTTGCTGTATAAGCATATCGGCTTTGTCGCCCCAATCTTTGCTGATTCAGACTAGGAAAATCTGATGCTAGATCATCCAGTGGTTCTTCAGAAACAGTACCTGTACACAGATTAAATCGCCAACGGTACAATCTTGGCCTATCATCCTGAGCATCATTAAACTTTGTTGGTATGTCAAGGGATGTTGTTCCACTCATCCGACAAGCAATCAGGACGATTTCTTCTCCGTCTTCATAAGCATTCACAGTATGGAAAATATAGCAAGAAGGAGCCTCAAACCATTGAATATTACAGTTATCTCCATGACGGGGAAGAATACCAAAGCGACTAGAAACATCTGACTCAAATAAGTAAGCTGATTCTCCCCGCATGATCCTTTCCATGCTAAAAGTCAGAGGCAGATACATGAAAATGGTGTAGTGTTCAGTGATGGCGAAGTCATGCATCATCACTGGTGCTGGTATATCAATACTTATAGTTTTTGTTAGTTTTCCCTCCCGCGACACAATGCTATATTGCAGATATGGTTGCGAAGTCACAGCATAGCCATAGAACATCATCTCCCCAGTTTCCGGATCAACTTTGGGATGAGCTGTAAATCGAGATGCAAGTTTACCCTCATAGTTATATGGTCCAACTGTCTCTAAGTTGGGTACTGCAATTTCGTACGGTTCAGCTCCTTCCCACAGAGCTAAAAGTTTTCCACCATGCCAAACTAAGGCAGTATTGGCAGTATTCTTGAAAGGTCCAAACAGATTATTAGGGGGAAGATCAAAATTAGGTGGTTCTGTTGGTCCTTTCCATAGCGATCGCCCTGCCTCTGCCTCCATCTTCAAAGCTCTAGTCTGAACATAACGATTGCGATATGAGGCTTTACCATTATTAATTTGCACCCCATGCAACATCCCATCACCATCAAACCACTGATGACGACCTATAGGATCAAACTTAGGATTTGGGCCATTGCGGACAAACGTCCCGGATAAATCAGGTGGTAACTCACCAATTACTACGAGTTCATCAGCAGTAACTTCTTCCTGAACTGGGGCAAAATTACTATCAAGATAAGGACTGATTGTTGTTGTGACCATTTTTGTTCTCTATATTTTTGTTCTTTATAAGACTTCTAATTACAAACAAAACATTTGCAGCATAAAGTCTTGAGGTGTTCGTCCAACAAAGCTGTGTCGTATGGTAGGTAAATACTCAGTGGTGGAAAACTTAGATGTCGATCATCCAATTCCTTTCCTGACCAAAAAGAAATTGTCTCTTTGTAGGGGATGAAAGTTTTTTCTTAAATACTCAAGAGAGTTTAAAAATACCTTGAATAAAAACTTTTCCTTGATAAACAAGAATTGTACCATTTCCTGCCATACCTTGAAATTTAGAAGCTTTTTGTCTTGATATAGCATCATAAACAATCCCAAGTTAAGAAACCCAAAAACAAAGGTATAGCCTATAAGCATACCTAGCAGACGAATCAGGTAACTCTGTGTTACATTTTGAAGAACATCATAGGCAACTGTTTTATGCTCAATCTCTTCAGCAGCGTGCCACTCAAAAAGTTCCTTTAACTTCGGTTCTGCTTCTGCCAATAATTCCTCTTCTAAGACAAGTTCAGCTACAACATTTGTACAATTCTCAACTCCTGCAATCATAGCTAGCTTCAACTCAATGCTCAACCAATTTTCACAAATATTCCAAAGAATAAACCGCAGAAAGCGAAGGTAGGTTTTTAATTCATAGCCTTGCTGCTGTAAAATTTCCCAGAAATTCTCATGCTGAATAGAATGTTGTGCTTCCTGGCCTATAAATGCCGAGGCTTCTTGTTTGAGCTGCAAGTTATTAATTTGCTTTATTTGCCCTTTTATAGTGCGAAGCATGAATTGTTCGCCATCGGGAAACAGAAGCGTGATGCTATTAAAAAAGTGTGTTCTAAAGTGACTGTTCCCACACCAATACCTCTCAGTCTGCTCTGAAAAATCAAAATTCATCTGCCGTACAGTTATTTGAGACATAAGTCTATACCTTTGGTTATGATGTTTAATACGGTTGGCTATACTCTTAAAACAACCTGTGAAATTAGTGCTTCTTTTGTTTTCTGGGAGTAGGATAATATCTCCATTTTTGATCGAACAGAAAAGACTTGTTCAATACACTTCTTTGATAAGAGAAATTTTCAAAGCCAGCCTTGCCATGATAACGACCTATTCCACTTTCACCAACTCCTCCAAAAGGTAAAGAGGGAATAGTTAAATGCATGACTGTATCATTAATACAAACCCCACCCGATGTAGTTGCCTGCAATACCTGAGTTTGATGTTGTTTATTATTGGAAAAGAAGTAAAGAGCTAAGGGTTTTGGTCTTTCATTAATGATTGCGATCGCTTCATCTAAATCTGTGTACTCAACCACAGGAAGTATCGGACCAAAAATTTCTTCCTGCATGATATTGTATTCCCAAGAAACTTGATCGATAACCGTGGGAGCAATGTAGAGGTCTTTGAGATTAGTCTCTCCTCCCACTATAATTTTCCCATATTTTAGCAAATTAGCAAGACGTAAAAAATGTTTTTGGTTAATTATTCTGGAATAATTTGGACTTTTTGATGGTACATCGCCATAAAATTCCCTTATATATTTCTCAATTAGATTCAACAATCTTTCTTTGATATTTTTATGCACTAAAAGATAGTCAGGAGCAGTGCAAGTTTGACCAGCATTGATGAATTTTCCCCAGACAATTCTTTTGGCAGTATACTCAAGATGAGTATTTTCATCAACAATGCAGGGGCTTTTACCACCTAACTCTAGAGTTACTGGAGTTAAATACTTGGCAGCAGCCGACATAACAACTTTACCAACTTTAGTTCCACCAGTAAAGAAGATATGATCAAATTTTTCTGACAATAATTCTTGACTAACTTCTACACCACCTTCAACAACATGAATAAAGGAAGGTTCAAAGATTTTACCAATAATTTCAGCAATCACAGCAGAAGATTGAGCAGATATTTCGGAAGGTTTTAAAACTGCACAATTACCAGCTGCGATCGCTCCAATTAAAGGAGTCATAACCAAGTTAAAAGGATAATTCCAAGGACCAAGGATTAAAGTAATGCCGAATGGTTCAGCATAAATGTGAGAAGAAGCAGGAAATTGATGATAAGGAGTAGCGACTTTTTGCGGTTTTACCCAATTTTTAATATGTTTAAGCGCGTAATCAATTTCCTTGAGAATCCCGACTGTTTCAAAGTAAGCATCAAATCCCGACTTATTTAAATCAACCTTTAAAGCTTTAAAAATAGCAGGTTGATTTTCTATCAGTGCTTGTTTTAATTTTTGCAATTTTGCAATCCGGAAATCAATATCTTTAGTTTTACCAGTCCGAAAAAATTGTTTTTGTTGTTCCAAAATCTTGCTAAATTTTATTAGAGGTTGTGCAAGCATAAAATTTTATCTCCAAAAATAATTAGGGTCTATATCAAATCTAGGTTAAGTGATTGGTCGATGATAGAAGCTAGCCTCTTCTTGGCTCTGGCTAAAAAGTTTATATGATCGGGGCGGTGATTCAAACAAGTGAAGTATTTAGAAAAAATGCTCAACTTAAACCGAATCCCCAACCCCTAAATCGAAAGCTAAAGTTTAGCTACCTACTTTGACTAGCTCTGGTAACTTGGTATCATTTGCATCTACAGTTGCCAAATTCTGCCAAGACTGGAGTTCAGTCTGGGGTTGATAAGTCTTAAACTCTTCTCTTTGCTTGGCAACTGTGCTGTTAGTGGGAATATTTCTGGTTTGATAGTTATAAATCAACTCATCTACATAAGATTGAGCAGATATTTTCAACAAGCTGAAAACTTGTTTAACATTTTTTGGTGCTAGCACACCTGGCAAACCAAATCCTTTCCACAGCAACTTCAGATACCATAAGGCAACGAAGAAATAAGTATTTCTCATTTCGGCATAGATGTTGCAGTGTTGAGGCTCGTATTTACTAAGACCTATGTATTTACTAACGTCCTTAGTGATTGAATACCCAAAGGGCAATTCATCAGTACGATGGGTGTACATAAATCCCAGATTCTGCTTCTTCTCCAATAGCTTGTCAAAAAGTTTATATGCTTCTTCCAAGGTTTCAGCAACAACTGCACCACGTCCTTGTTTGCCAAACTTATGGAGAAACGCCAAATTTAAATGCCATTTGCCGATATACATCGGGATCAGCACCCCGAACCACCACATATTTTCGAGGAAGATCCGCCAACTCATGATGCTGGCGTTACCGAGTTGTTTTTCATGATGGCTAACAAGGTGATTATTACGAGCAATCATGTTGATAGCAAAGTTGTTGTAAACAACCCGCTTCTTCTCTGCATCAACCTCACCTGCAAATTTTGCGCGAATGATTTCTGTGACGTTCTCGATTTGAAAGGACATCATTGTCATTCCCATTGAGTAAAAGGGATCAAACATGGCTGCTGCATCACCAATGACGTACCAGTTATCTCTGGAGTACATCTGCTTACTCTTATGCGCTAGCCTTGGCAGATAATGGAAATCTACTTCCTCCCCGCTCTTGAGCAATTGATAAACAACATTGTGATTGGCCTCTAGAAAAGCAGAGAATTTTTCTTTGGTATTAACACTTTGAGCAAGGATGATATCATTGTGGTGGACTAAGCCAATCGACAATTCCATACTTTCGGTGTCCGTCGGGATCATCCACACCCAATGTCCATGTCCCATCCAGTGATTGGTTGCATAGTAATGGCTGCATGTAGCATTTGCAGGATCATAACCATTATGGAAAATAGTGCGATCGACATTTCTGACTCGCATCCATGCTGAACCATTATTTACACCGTAAAGATTCTCTGCCCCAAAGACTAAATTATCTGTCTTGCGACCGATGATAAACTTGCGACCAGCTGCATCAATAACATGTTTAGTTTTTAGTTCCAGCTGCTGATTATCTAGTTTAACTTGTATAGTGTTCAGATCATCACCAGAGGTGAAGTCAACATCAACTACTCGACCGTTGTAAAATTCAACGCCCATGTCCTTATTCATTTTTAGGACATCACGCTCAAATTTGGGGCGATTAATGAGAACAGAAGCAAGGGGGGGTTGACGAGTAGCCCAAAGATGAAAATAGTCGTCTGTGTTTTCTGTTTTGGCAGGATCTTTAGGCCAATGAAAGTTTAAACCAAACTTGGGTGGGTGATTTTCAATCATGTAATCATAAAGTCCCAACTCCTTACAGATCATCAGGGTGGAGATTTCGACAGTTGATTCACCTACTTTCATATCCTTGTCCATCCGTTCTTCCGGGCGGGGATCGACTAAGGCAATCTTGATGTCAGGAATATTCAGTAGCAGATGGCGAGCTTGGCAAATTCCTGCCATGCCAGCACCCATAATCACAACATCGTAAACTTGGGATTGAGTATTGTTCATCAACATTGGCTTTTGTGTAGTTAAAATTTGCGGTTGGTAAAACAACTCTTGATCAAGAGTGATGAACTGATTAGACATCTCCAGAAATGAGGTATTGACCCTAACTGCACAAGGCTTTTATATTCTGGCGTTGCATAAATGTGGGATGAATTAGCGGCTGAAGCTATTAATAATTCGTTCAAAATAGGGCTAAATCATCTCATTATTCAGCAATGCCTATATTCTTTTTCGGAGATGTCTATTAGCTAAACAAACTTAATTCACTGGTGTCGTTGAGTATGAAATTTATATCTGCTTGTTCAGATTTAGCATCCTGCACAACCAATGCAATCATCCTTTGTGAGCCTCGTGTCAACTGCATAGGGAAAGTGAGAATTTTAAGTTGACTACCAGCAGACATATCACGGAACAGTACACTGTCTCCTTCAATATGGGCAATTCTTAAGCTGATATCCTTGGCTCCAGTTGCTTTACGCAAAGCTTCTACAGCCGTCCAAATTCGTATTCCAGCCACATCTCCTGAGTCATCAGAACGCAACAACAATTGTTGCATTAACGGTTGTCGCGCCTCACTTAATAATGCATTCCAATCCTGTTGGCTACGATGACTTACAGGTTCAATATCGCAACCTTGAGGTCCTTGTCCCGCCACACACAAACAGATACGCTGATCGTGAGAAAGAGAAACTTCTACTCCCTCCATAGTCGCTCCATCCACCATTGGTTTTCCAGATGCACTCCAGTTAATTTGTGTTTGAGAAACATCTGAGTTTAGTAGTTTACCGAGAGCCTGATAGAATAAAGGTAACTCTTGGGCGTGACGTTCGTCTGGCGAGAGAGTACTGATTTCAGGAAAATAAGCGAGGGAAATTTCAGGTGCGCTAACTCCAAAAGAATGGGCGCGATCGCTAATTTTTTTGTCCAGTATCCCTTCATCTCTGCGTTCGGGATCAGCCAATTCCTCCACCGTAGGGTTATCTTTACGGTGTTCTAGTAATCGTGCTTCGTATCCGCTCAGTTTTTCGACAACACGCCCATCTTCAGTCACGACAAGCACACTATTGCGGAATTGCTTACCTGACTGACCCTGGGGTACGGTGATACAGATACAGGAGTCACTCAACTCACCGTCTGGCTGGTAAATTTCGATCCGTTCAATCAATACAGGTAGGCAATTGTCCTGTGGGATCAAAAGTTGCCCAGCTTGGAGTAACGAATCTCTGTAGTAAGGATCTCCGAGTAAAAATGGCCCTTCTGACCTATCTGCATGATCTGTTTGAGCAGAGGAGAAACTAAAGTTTCTGTGGGTGCGGAATACACATTTATCAGCATCCAGTGTATAAATTTTCTGCAAGCGTTGGAAACGCGGCCCCTGGAACAGCAACCAACTATAGAGATCCGCTTGGGGTTGAATATCTAACGCTGTAGATGGGAGTTTGATCGACTCCATAGCAGGAGTTTTCTGCGTACCGAGAACAAAAGTGGCAGAAAAATGGCTAATATTGAATCCTGTTTTTTCAGTCTTAATAGTTACATACACCTCCTGGGGAGCATTTTTAGACTCTCGCTCAAGGACTTCTGCATGGATTTCGATATCCAACCCTTTTTCTGGATCAACAACAATTGGGCGCTCTAAGCGAATATCTGCAATTTCTAGAGTTGGTAGAGTATTCTTATCCGTAACATAGGCAACTGCTTGAGCCATAGCCTCTAAGCCAAAAACCGTAGGAAACAGGTATGAACCTTTATATAGATGATCCAGAAGGTAAGAATCTCGCTCTAAGCTCAAGTGCGCCCGTGCAACCATTTCTACACCAGGTTCACACAGCAGCACCCGTTCTAAGAATTTTGACTCTTTGGGTGGTAAACACCGTTCTGGGAACCAAGTATCGAAGCCACTGGTTTCAAAGGCAGAAAGAGCTTGCATGGGAGCAGCAACCACTACTCGCATATCAGCAGCTTCGTTCTCGATCAGATGCAAGAACCGAGCTACACCTGCATCTTTGGGGATCGCCTTTATTCCCATTTTATTGAGGCTGCGAACACTACCCATCCGCGCCCCCATACCGACTTCTTCCCAAACACTAAACGCCATTGAAACAACCGCAGTTTCTGGGTGTTGAGCTTGAAAGCGGCGCAAAATCAAATCTAAAGCTTCATTAGAAAAACCGTACCAAGCATTACGCTGCATTCCGGTAATACCGATCACGGATGAGAAACCAGCAAAGAGCTTCAACGGTGTTTCGGCAAATTCCTGACATAAATTGAGTACACCTTTGAGCTTGGGCTTAATTTCATCAAACGCAGCTTCTTTTGATACTTGTTCAATCAGTCTTGGCCAATTTAAAGCAGCTCCGTGAATTATTCCGGTAATTTCACCAAGATCCTGGCGAATTTGCCGCACGACAGCCCTTAAAGATTCGGGATCAGCAACATCACAACTGTAGCAAAGACAGGTTAATCCTTCAGCACTAAAACGTTCGAGAGTCCGCATCACTTCCACATTCCCAGAACCAACAGTATGTTTGTCTGGAAGTGGCGAACGACCAACTAGAGCCATGCGTACCCCTGTTTTCTTCGCCAAAGCTAAGGCACATTCGGCAGTAATACCTTTGGCTCCACCAGTAACAAGAATGACATCTTTAGAAGACCAGGTAATTTTTCGTTCTTCATACTCGGCTGGTTCTTGTACTTGCGGACGAGAAACATAACGAGTCAGAGTTGCATCGTAGCCCGCAGCTAGATAGAAATGAGAGGTAGCAAGCTCTTTTATTACACATTTGGCGATCTTGCTGGGACTAAGCTTAAGAGAAAAATCAATTACTCGTACTTTGAGATCAGGGCGTTCTAAATGCAGACTGGATGCAAAACCGATCGCACAGCATTGGTCAATATCTGCAAGCGGTGGCTGTGTACCGAAATGTCCACCACCAAATTGAATATACGCTACTGTTGTATGAGTGCGGGATGCTTGGGAAGCTGGCGGCGGAGTGGCTATGCTGCGTAGCCGCTCAATCATGCTGAGTAAAATAGTATCTGGTGATGATCCACTACTTGATTTTTGCGGAAGTACAGCTATAAAGTGAGTAAAGTCACTTTTATCAATGACGGCTTGAGCCTGTGCTGTAGCATAGGATAAGATTTGAGCTTGAGCGCCTTGGTTACGTAGTTTTTTATACAATACCTCGGCTATGTGAGTTTCAGTGGTTTCACACAGGATAACGGCGTTAGCAGTTTGCCAGTTTTCATCAGGATGCTTACCAAAAGCAACTGGTGTAGATGCCTCTGCAATAGTTGTCACTATGTAGTCACGTACCCGTGGTTTGCGATCGCGCTCTGGTGTTTGTGTTAGTTCAGTCTGCCTACGAGCCTGTAGATGAGAGCCATTTGTGGAACTTTTCACTCCATTGGTTCCATTACTAACGCTCCCATTCCCATTGCTGTTTTGTGGCATAACTAGCCGAATCGCCTCAGCGATCTCTTGGATTGTGGCATTGGCCATAGACGCAGGATCAATCTTACCTGCAACACCAAATTGTTGGGTGGTAGCAGCAATTAATTCCCCTGCTTTTATAGAATCAAGGTTGAGGTCATCGAGCAATCTAATGTTTGGTGTGACGCTCTGTTGCGGAAAACCTGTTTGTTTGACAATAAAGTCTACAAGAAAGTTTTCTACACTACTATTAGCAAGACTATACGTTGGAGCTATTTCTGGCTGAGAACTGCTTTCTGGAATAACTAGCCTAATCGCCTCAGCAATCTCTTGAATTGTGGCATTAGCCATAGACGCAGGATCAATCTTGCCTGCAACACCAAATTGTTGGGTAGCAGCAGCAATTAATTCCCCTGCTTTTATAGAATCAAGGTTGAGGTCATCGAGCAATCTAATGTTTGGTGTGACGCTTCGTTGCGGAAAACCTGTTTGTTTGACAATAAAGTCTACAAGAAAGTTTTCTACACTACTAGTTTGATTGCCATTGATCTGTGTTTGAGCAATTTGAGGGATTTCAACTTGCGTCTGTGACGGAACTGTTGCCAAACTAGGAGTTCGTGAAGAGCCATTTTTGCTATTACCATTAGTGGCAGGAAAACCATTGCCGTTGGTTTGGCTAGGAATATGCGACAAAGTTTGCAAGTCTGCTCTGATCACCTCTGTTAAAAACCTGCCTCGTTGGGAAATGTAATTAGATAGCATCTCCCAAGCAACTTGATTTTGTGGGCTAGGCAGTGTCTGCACGGAAGCATGAGAAGCATAAGAAATTTTAGATATTTGGTCGGCAGATATCTGGAATGGTCGCTCTACAGGATTTTCAATGAATACTTGTGCTGATACTGGTACAAAGGGACGAACAAGACGATTTTCGTAGAGAACTTCCCATTTTATTTCATTGCCATGCACAAATATCGCAGCCAGCATGACATGCAAATCTTTGTGTAGTCCGGGTTTAGATTCAACCGGGAAACAAGATGCTCTCTTGGTATCATTAATATCACTAACTAAACCTGAAAGGACTTTGCCAGGACCTACTTCTACAAGCAAATCACAGGTTTGACTCAGTGTTTTTACTAGTGAAACAAAATCTACTTGTGCCAGCATCTGATTAGCAAAGTGTTCGCGTAACGATAGCCCCTGGTTTTGCTGCTGACCGTCTACACTGGAGAACAAAGATACGTTGATTTGTTCTAACTGCTTTGGAATAAGTTGTTGCTTTCTCAGATGCTCGGCTGCGGTTGCAACTAACTGCGAATGGAAAGCATTGGAAACTGCTAGCAGATGAGTGCGAATTCCTGCTGCTTGGGCTAGGGCGATCGCTTGTTCCACACTAGCTGATTCGCCAGAGATTACCATCTGTTTTGGACTATTGATGTTAGCCAAAACCACGTAACCACTGACTTGCTTGAGAATATTCTCTGCTACTTCTTGAGAGCAAGCCAGACTTGCCATCGCACCTTGGTTTTCGCCTTCCACATTCGCAGACATAGCTTGTCCTCGAATAGCAGCTAGACGTAAAAGTGATTTCTCGTCAAAGGCTCCGGCGGCCTGAAAAGCAGTTAGTTCACCAAGGCTATGACCACCTACAGCAACGGGCTTGATCCCAAGACGGTTAAGATAGTGTAACCAAAGCAATGAAGCTAGAGAGATTGCAGGTTGAGCAACTGCTGTTTGGGCTAGTGCTTTCGACCACTCAGCAACTTGCTCTTGGTTGACAGCACGGTCTAGGGATAGATACATGTACTCTCGCACCCCACCAAAGCCAGCTTCACGTAGCCAAATATCTGCTTGCTCTACTAGTTCTCTAGCCCAAGGATAGCGCTCTACCAGCCAACGAGCCATATTCAATTTCTGCGAACCTTGGCCAGGAAAGAGAAAACCGATTTGGTTTTGTTGGACACTATTGCCTACCCACACTTCTTTTTGTGGGCTAGTAACTAACTCTCCTTTTTTAGGTGGTGTTTCATCCAACAATTTTTCTAATAAAGTTAGATGGTTAACTAACTCTTCAGGCTTACCTGCAATCAAAGCTGCTCGAATTGGCTGTTGGGGCTGGAGATTGCGGCTCAAGTGTGCAGCCAGGTCAACTACTTCTGCGAAACTCAAACCTTCTGCGGTATTGATCAAAGTCCGCGTTTGTTCGAGTAAAGCGGGAATTGATTCAGCAGCTAGGACAAAAATCTCTGTATCCTGATTAGAAACTAGCAGAGACTGTTCTTCTATAGAAGTTTGCAGTTTTTCGGCTGGAGAATCACCAGATTCAAGGGTGACATGGCAATTAATACCGCCAAATCCCATAGCAGAGACGCCAGCACGCAGAATATCTGTTTGAGGACGAACTTCTCCTTGCAAAATCGGGTAAAGAGAACGGGCGGAAGTCTCAAATACTGCGTTGGGTTCTTGGCAATCAGCTACTGGTGGGATAACTCGGCGGTTGACAGCCATGACTGATTTAATGAAGGCTCCAATACCTGCTGCGGCTTTCGTGTGACCAACTAGGGATTTAAAGGAGGTGATCCCACAGGAACGAGGATTTGGTTCGCCATCAGTACTCATGGCTAAGGCAATACCTTCTAGTTCTGTGCGATCGCCCACAACAGTCCCAGTTCCATGTCCTTCGACAAAATCAAGTGTATGGGGACTGTAACCTGCTCGATCATAGGCACGGCGTAATGCCGCAGCTTGTCCTTCAC
>JAESGT010000145.1_pt1 | contig 13829 bp, 15 predicted proteins | sample 9266261 | NCBI WGS metagenome assembly JAESGT01 (sample SAMN15741584, study PRJNA653494) | algae metagenome | isolation source: Pelatocladus maniniholoensis HA4357-MV3 and co-occurring heterotrophs from... | place: USA: Maniniholo cave near Haena, Hawaii | collected 2009-07-28 | reverse complement strand
TTTGAGTCGGAAAATACAAGATTTTACAAACAAATTATTGCATATTTTCAACTGAAAGAATTATCAAGCCTAGAATTATCAAACCATCAAATTTCCCAAAAACGAATACATAAATCTATGAGCTATAGCGGTTCTCGCTCAGATGAGGTACATTCTCAAAGTTGAAATGATTTATCTATGAAGTCTAGCTATACTTCATTAGCATAGGAAACGCTATATATAAAACATACTATTGAAGATTTCTGGAAATTATCATCTAGAGTAGTTTTGGAAAATGCTTCAAAACACGTTTAAATGCACAATAATCTTGTGCATGAATTATTTTTTTGATTTCTAAAATTGTTTTGTTGGAACCATAATTTGTCCGATAGACGATTGGAAGCATATAGTGTCCTTTTCTGCCAAGTTATCCTTCCAGTGACAAAAACACAGCAACACTTTCGCCGTTTACATCTTCATACTACTAGTCGCTCACTGGTAGCATACTCAGACCAACAACACAACCTCTTCGTTATTTTTACGATCGCTCTTTTAGCTTTGGCTAAAAAAAGCTCTAACATTAGGAGATACGCTCGGTCAAACAAAACATCCCTAAACTTTCTGCAATTGAGGTGCAATATGGACACACCGTCGGGACTTTTAGGATTCGGGTTTTTCCGTCCTTTTTGGGGATTGGGATTTCCCTTAATTTGTTATGATGCCAATTATTGACATTGAACTTGAGAAGTTCTTCAAGTGCGAAGCGTTCTTCAAAATTGAGGAACACTTTGCCATCAATACCCGCAGTCCTTTTTCCGGCATTTAACTGTGTTACTTGCCGAATTGCCAGTAATCTAGCCGAGGTGGATTTTAAAATAAGCTTTTGTAATGACCTAGCTTTCCTTTTGTCGCCAACTTGAACAGCTTTGTACGCTCGCTTTTTTAGGCTTTTCCAAAAAAGCATCACCATAACCGGTATTACTCGTCAAAGCGATGTACGCTTCAGGTTTGACTTTTTTGATCAACAAAGATCTACCTTAAATTACCAGCGACATCCGTAGAAATTATTTTCACACCAATAGAACAACCTGAAATGAAAATCAGAGTATCATTTTGGCAAAAGACGATAACATCTGAAATAATATGTGTGAAAATTGTCGGCAAGTCATAGAAAATCTAGCTATAAATATTGAACTTTTATTACAAGATTTAGATGATATTCCTAATACAAGGAAGCTCATTCAACTAGATAAAATAATTATTTGTAATTTTTTACTGGGATTATCTCGGCAACAAATATCTAATATAGTAAACTTACCTGGACAGAATATTGCAGATCGATTAAGTAAAATTATCTATCCAAAAATAGCTCATATAATGGGCGTAGAGCAAGAGGAAATAGCTGGCAATTGGGTGAGCATTCTTAATTTTTTACTCAATCCACATAACAGTTATAGGTTAAATCCTCCACCTCAATTAAATAGTGATAACTTTCAAGGAAGTTTTGGGAGACAAATTTTTCTTTATCCAGCTAACCAAGAAATTGTTCAATATCAGATTCAAGGAACAAATTTTTATCAACAAGGGCTTTACTATCAAGCATTTCAGTGTTTTTTAGAAGCTTGGAATCAAGAACTTAATAATTATGGAATTGGTAATCCGGAAGTATTAATCTACATCAATAACTGCTTAATTGAATATAAAAAATCTTTTTTACAAGAAAAAGGTATTAAAATTTATACTTTAGCTGTAGTTACTCCATTCTTTCATAACCAAGGACACGTTGCTGCTGAAATTTTGAGAGGAATTTCTCAAATACAATTACAAGTTAATCTGCAAAGCTTTGACCAAATTTCTTTAGGCACAGAGATAAATTTAGATGAGATCACGCCTAATACCTACTTGCCTTCAATATGTAGTTGTAGTCAAATAGCGTTGCAAATTCTTGTTGTTAATGATCCTAATAACTTATACGACCCATTGAACCAAACAGCAGAAAAATTGGCTGAGTTAGCACCACAATTGAATCTGATTGCGATCATTGGTCATTATTCAAGCGAAATGACCAAAAATGCACTGCGTTTTTATAAGCAGAAAGGGTTAATTTTAGTCAATTCTAGTAGTACATCAAATGAACTTTCCCAATTATCTATAGATAAAAGTTTATCTTTTTTTAGATTGACTACACCAGATGCTATTAATGCTAAAAAAATGGCTAATTATTTAATAGAAAAATTTTCCAATCAACCTCCCAAAAAAGTAGCTCTTATCTATAACCAAAATAGTAGTTACAGTATTTCCTACAGAAACAGTATTAGACAATATCTAGAACAACATCAAGATAAGTTTGTTTTTCTAAAAGAATGTAATTATATTAGTGAAAACTATTACAGAGTCCAACAATATATAGAATATCTTAAAAAAGATGATGTTGATATTATCATCATAATTCCCGATGGAGGAATTGAACCGAATTCCCTTGAGAATGCTGGGTTAATTAGCCGATTAAATATCAACAACTGTTTAATAGTTGGCTCGGCAACTTTTTATCATGATAATTTTTTACATTGGATTCATGAGCAAACCCCGTGCAATACTACAAATCAAAATAACCGTCAAATTATAGCTTGTATTCCTTGGCATTGGCAGAGTCAAGAAAACGGGTGTGAGAGTTCTAATTCTATACCAGAGACTTTTTGTAAAATAGGCGCTAAGTTATGGAGAATAGAAAATTTAACATGGCGCAGTGCAACAGCTTTTGATTCCGTGTTAATAATCTTAAAAGTCTTAGAAGAATACCGCAGCCAATCTAGCAAAGATTTACTCACACATATGGATCAATATTTCAAAAAAAGGAGAAAACAGGTAAAGGGAGTTACGGGGCTGATTCAATTTGATCCAAGTGGCGATCGCCTCAATCCTCCCACAGAAATAGTAGCCATCAAATGGGATGCAACACAACAAAAGTGGCAATGGAAAATATGCTGAAAAACTAATAGCAATTGTAGCTAAAAAAGCTGCTACAAGTAAGGGATTTATATTTTATATAAAAGGCTGAAAATTTTATATCTTTATAGGCAGTTGTGTATTAATTATCCACACCTGTCGTTAAAATATTCCACACATGAAGTAGAAATACTCCTAATCCTATTGTTACTCTAATTCCATGCACTTGAGGAAATTAAAAAATGTTAAAAGTATTTGCAGATCGTGGTGGTACATTCACAGATATTATTGCTGTAACGAATAATCAGGCAATTATAGACAGGCTTTCAAGGCATACAGAACGTTTTTTGATTGTTCCTCTTGCTAACAAAGAATGGGTAATAGTATATAAATTACTTTCCGAAAATCCTGAACAATATCAAGATGCAGTTATCCAAGGCATTAGGGATATTATGAGTCTTTCAAGCAATGAACTCATTCCCAATACAGTCATAGAAGTAGTGAAAATGGGGACAACAGTCGCCACTAATGCACTTTTAGAAAGGCAAGGAGATAGAGTAGTTCTGATTATTACGAAAGGGTTTAAAGATGCATTGCGAATTGGCTACCAAAACCGTCCTGATATCTTTGCCCGTCACATCATTTTATCAACGATGCTTTATGAACAAGTCATTGAAGTAGACGAACGCTATGATGCTCATGGTAACGAATTAAAATCTGTGAAGATTGCACAAATAAAACAAGATTTACAAGCAGTTTATCAGACAGGAATTCGTAGTTGTGCTATTGTGTTTATGCACAGCGATCGCTATCCCAAACATGAGCAACAAGTAGCCGCAATTGCTCAAGAAATTGGCTTTACACAAATTTCCGTATCTCACCAAGTTAGTCCATTAATGAAATTAGTGAGTCGAGGAGATACAACTGTTGTAGATGCTTATTTAACTCCAATTTTACGCCGCTATGTTAATCAAGTAGCAAGTCAGTTACCTCATGTCAGATTAATGTTTATGAAGTCTGATGGAGGCTTAACTGATGCTGCACAATTTCAAGGAAAAGATAGTATTTTAAGTGGTCTAGCTGGCGGGATTGTTGGTGCAGTACAAACTAGCAAAAGGGCAGGTTTTGATTTAGTCATTACCTTTGATATGGGAGGAACAAGTACAGATGTTGCCCATTTTCAAGGAGAGTATGAACGCCAATTAGATTCGGAAATTGCTGGGGCGCGAATGCGAGTTCCCGTATTATCAATTAACACGATTGCAGCTGGTGGCGGTTCAATTTTGATGTTTAATGGTTCAAGCTACCGTGTTGGGCCAAAATCGGCTGGTTCAAATCCCGGCCCTGCTTGTTATCGACGGGGTGGCCCTTTAACAGTAACAGATGTAAATGTGCTGTTAGGTAAGATACATCCTCAATATTTCCCGTCTGTGTTTGGAAGTGATGGCAATTTACCGTTAGATAAAAATATTGTCTTAGAGAAATTTCAGCAATTAGCAATAGAAATTACAAATGCTACAGGAAATTATCGTACCCCTGAACAAGTAGCAGCAGGATTTATTGCTATTGCTGTTGAAAATATGGCTAATGCTATTAAAAAAATCAGCCTGCAACGAGGTTATGATGTCACCAAATATGTACTTTGTTGTTTTGGTGGTGCCGGTGGACAAGTTGCTTGTTTAATTGCTGATAGTTTAGGGATGAAACAGATATTTTTGCATCCTTATGCTGGAGTTCTTTCAGCCTATGGAATGGGATTGGCTGATGTAAGAATGACTAGAGTTGGAGGAGTAGAAAAGCCTTTAGATCAAGACTTAATTCCTCAGTTAATGCAGTTAATAAAAACTTTAGAAACCCAAGCTCAAAGTGAAATAAGTCCAGATAAAAGTAGTGTAGAGACAGAAATCATTCAAAAACTGAATTTGAAATATGAGGGAACTAATTTTACTTTCAGCATAGATTTTGATGCCGATGTGACAGTGATGCAAATGGCATTTCTTGAAGCACATAAATCTCGCTATGGTTTTATTCAGCCAGAAAAATCTTTAATTGTGGAATCTATTTCAGTGGAAGTCATTCAGAAAATGGATACTCCTGAAGAACCATTAATTCATCGTTCCCGCGCTGGAAAATCAGTTCTTCAACCTGTTGAAATAGTCAAGATGTTTACTGCTGATAAATGGCACGATACGCCAGTTTATCGTCGGGAAGATTTACAACCAGAAGATAACATTAATGGCCCTGCTATCATCATCGAAAAAATCAGCACGATTGTGGTTGAACCTAATTGGCAAGCAAGATTAACTAAAAGTAATCATTTAATTTTACGACATCCATAAACAGAAATATGATGTTGAAACGACTCAATAATTTAGGGCCGGGGTTAATAGTTAGTGCTGCCTTTATTGGTCCTGGGACAGTAACTGCTGCTAGTATTGCCGGAGCAAACTATGGTTTTGCGCTGTTGTGGGCAATTGTCTTTTCCACAATCGCAACCATCATATTACAAGAAATGTCAGGACGCTTGGGTTTGGTGACAAGACAAGGACTTGGAGAAGCCTTAAGAGCAACTGAAAGCCCTATTTTGCGACTTTTGGCAATTATCCTAGTGATTGCAGCTATTCTCTTTGGTAATACAGCGTTTGAGACTGGTAATATCACAGGTGCAGCCATTGGTTTAGAAACACTTGGTGATATCTCTTTTCAGATTTGGGCAGCAATAATTGGTGTATTAGCTTTCCTGTTGCTGGCTTTTGGGGCTTACAATCTGATTGAAAAAGTATTGATTGTAACTGTCAGTTTGATGGGCGTTATGTTTCTGTTGACAGCGATTGTTGCCCATCCGGATATAGGTGCATTACTCAAAGGAATGGTATTTCCCAGCCTACCGGTTGGTTCACTGCTGACAGTCATTGCCCTCATTGGGACGACGATTGTGCCTTATAATTTGTTTCTGCATTCAAGTTCCGTGCAACAAAAGTGGCCAGAGACAGTCCCAACCGAAGTAGCTGTTGCACAATCACGATTTGATACCATCATTTCTATTTCTTTGGGTGGACTGATTACACTAGCGATCGCCACCACATCAGCCGCTGCTTTTGCCACTCAAGGCATGACAATTAGTAACGCTCGGACAATGGCACAGCAACTAGAACCCCTGTTAGGTTCTGCGGCACAGTATTGTTTTGGAATCGGACTTTTTGCGGCTGGTTTATCTAGTACTATTACTGCACCCTTAGCAACAGCTTATGCTATTTGCGGCGCGTTGGGCTGGAGGGCAAATTTCCATAACAGCCGATTTCGGACAATATGGATTTTGGTACTAGTGATTGGCACCGTGCTGGCTATTACTGGAAAAAGTCCGTTAGAGTCTATTCTCTTTGCTCAAGCCGCCAATGGTCTTTTATTACCTGTCGTCGCAACATTTTTGCTGATAGTTATTAACCAAGCTGATTTATTAGGCAATTTCCGTAATCGCGCGAGCGCAAATATCTTAGGCATCGGCGTTGTTTTAATCGCTACTACTTTAGGCATATTCCAGATTTTGAAAGCAATTGGTGTGATTGCGATTTAGTAGCTTTTTTAATTGGCTGTTCCTTTTCCTTTGAAAATGCCATGCTCAAATCTGGGTTATCAGTAAGACATATAGAAGAAGAGAAAAATGTACCAATGTATAAGACAAATATTGAATGTATTTCTACTCAGACATTTTCTAGTTCTTTAGTAGTTTCCATGCGTCCTCTACCAGCAAATCAAGTTGTTCGGGCTGTCGAAGTAACCAGTCGATATTACAAAGCACATGGTTCTCCTATACATATTGGTAGTCCAGAGACAATCGGAATTTATAACTTAGAAAAACCTGATTATGGTGATGCTGTCACAATTAATGATGGTGAAATTCCAGTTTTTTGGGCTTGCGGAGTCACTACTCAAATTGCGATTTTGTCCACAAAATCTGAGTTAGCAATTACTCATTCTCCTGGGCATATGTTTGTTAGTGATTTACAGGATGAATCTCTGACTCTTTAGAAACTTGCATACTCTACCTAATCAGGCAACATCAAAAATTAGGAATTAGGAATTAGAAATGTACACAACTACTCAAAGCGATCCTGTCCGTTTAGAAATCTTCAAAAATCTCTATCAATTTATCGCTGAACAAATGGGAATTATTCTGCAAAATACCGCAGCATCAGTAAATATTAAAGAAAGATTAGATTTCTCCTGTGCTATTTTCGATGCTTCTGGATTATTAGTTGCTAATGCCCCTCATATTCCAGTACATTTAGGCTCAATGAGTGAAAGCGTTCGCAGCTTAATTAATGGTCAAGGCGACACCATCAAACCAGGAAATGTCTATTTATCCAACAATCCCTATAATGGCGGAACACATCTCCCAGATGTCACAGCCATTACCCCCGTATTTTTAGAAACCCCTTCCTCCTCCCTGCTTCCCACTCCCCTCTTCTACGTTGCTTCTCGCGGACATCAAGCTGATATTGGCGGTATTACTCCTGGTTCTATGCCTCCCCACAGTACTACGGTAGAAGAAGAAGGAATTCTCTTTGATAATTTTCTCTTAGTTGAACAAGGAAATTTTCAGGAAACACAACTAAGAAATTTATTAGCAAATCATCCCTATCCTGCTCGTAATCCTGATCAAAATCTAGCTGATTTTCAAGCACAAATTGCTGCCAATGAAAGGGGAGTTCAAGAACTGCATAAAATGGTTGCTCAATATGGGCTCGAAACAGTCCAAGCATATATGAAATTTGTCCAAGATAATGCGGAAGAATCTGTCAAAAGAGCAATTGATGTTCTCAAAAGTGGTTCATTTGTTTATGAAATGGATAGTGGGGACAAAATCCAAGTTAAAGTAACAATCAATCAAAAACATCGCCGTGCAACAATCGATTTTACTGGTACATCTGCACAATTGCATAGTAACTTTAATGCTCCTAAAGCCGTCACTCAAGCAGCAGTTTTATATGTCTTCCGCACTTTAGTTGATGATAATATTCCCTTGAATGCTGGGTGTCTAAAACCTTTAGAAATTATTATTCCGGAAGGTTGTATGTTGAACCCTATTTATCCGGCTGCAGTAGTTGCAGGTAATGTGGAAACTTCCCAAATTATTGTTGATGCTTTATATGGTGCTTTGGGTGTCATGGCTGCATCTGCGGGAACGATGAATAATTTTACTTTCGGGAATGAGCGTTATCAATATTATGAAACCATCTGCGGTGGTTCTGGCGCAGGGGCGAACTTTGATGGTACTGATGCAGTCCAAACCCACATGACTAACTCTCGTTTGACCGACCCAGAAATTTTAGAAACTCGTTATCCTGTGCAAGTAGAAAGTTTTTGTCTGCGTCCCGATAGCGGTGGTAAAGGAAAATATTCTGGTGGTAACGGTGTGATTCGCCGCATCAAGTTTCTTGAACCAATGACAGCTAATATTCTTTCTGGTCATCGCCGTATCCCTCCCTTTGGATTAAATGGTGGGGAAGCTGGACAAGTCGGACGCAACTGGATACAGCGTCAAAATGGAACACAAGAGAATTTAGACAGCACAGCAACAGTCTTGATGCTATCTGGAGATATTTTTGTGATAGAAACTCCTGGTGGAGGAGGATTTGGTTCAATCCTTAATTCACCTTGAGTCAGTGCCGTGCAACAGGAGTGCAACAAGAGTAAACTAAATTTTATACTTCACCAAAGGCGGCGGGAAGCCTGCCCCAACTGGTATTACTCATAAGGGATCTCCAGAAAATAAAATGTCCCGCCCTATCAAAGTATATTTTGGCTTAGTCCAAGGATTGATGAGCGTTACGCCCCAGCCCTTTCAACGCGAACAAATGAACTACTAAGGCAAAGAGGGAAACGCTCTCCCAATATAGGTTATCAATAGACATCTCCGAAAACTATCAAAGGTTGTGTGTGACTAGCTTACAAAGCGCAAATGCAAGCATTGCGAACTAGCTAGTCCATACGTTCAAATGAGGTTTTGAGAGATTTACTGATAATAAAAAGCAAAAAAAATAGTTATATGCGTTTATTTTATCCTAATGAAATAGGATGTATTTATATTTGTAACACTAGCGCTCCAATTCGGAATCTTACTAACCCACAAATTGTCAAAATTACTTGTTCATATTTTTTAGGAATTAGCCGAAATCTTTCTTGGGCAACTCGAAATATTTTTACAGAACGAATTCGATGCTCAACAAATATTCTTTAGGACTTACGCATTGACAAAGTAGCTTAAACGTGTGTATACGCTCATCAAAAAGGTCATACTTCTCAATCAGGCGATCGCTAATCACCAATGGCTTGGGAACATGGATAATATCTATGTTGCTGAATTTGGGGTTTAAACTATCAGAGCCACTACCAAGCCATCAACTGCCAAGTGTGACCTGAACGCTTACATTTTTTCTTCAGGCATTACCTGTTTTTATGCGACAACAAAATATGTCGCTTGAGGTAATTGGATTTCTGGGTTTTTTAATTCTTCCTTCTGGGTTAAAGTTTCTTTGGTCGCCCTTAATTGACCGTTACCGTATAGGGAATTTAGGACATTATCGCGGTTGGATTATTTGTTTTCAATTGTTGTTAATAGCAATTATATTTTTCAGTGCTTTTATTGATATTCAAAATAATTTAATTGGCTTGCTCATTTGCATGTTTTTGGCGTGTTTGTTCTCTGCTAGCCAAGATATTGCTACTGATGCATTAGCGGTAAATTTGCTCGAACCTCAAGAACGAGGATTAGGTAATGCAATTCAAGCTGGGGGAAATTTTTTTGGGGCGATTATTGGTGGTGGTGGGGCGCTGATTCTGTTAGAAAAAGTGGGATGGCGATATAGTCTAATTGCAATGTCGGTTTTCATGCTGCTCAATTTAATACCAACTTTGCTTTATAGAGAACAAGCGATCGCCAACTCAAAAGTTAACAAATCTTATTTCCAAACATTTGTTCGCTTTTTCTCTCGCCCGAAAATGCTACCGTGGCTTTTCGTCGTTCTACTGTATATGGCGGGTGAAAGTATGACAACTACCATGATTCGTCCGCTTTTGGTAGATAGGGGTTTGTCTTTATCAGACATTGGCTGGTTATTGGGTGTAGTTAGCTACAGCGCCCGCATTGTCTTAGCCTTGGTTGCTGGAGTGATGATTACACGCTTGGGACGCAGGCGTTCTTTAATTTTGTTTGGACTGATAGCAGCTTTTACTGCACTTTTGTATATCGTACCAGCAATGGGCATTGCCAGTTTACCTGTGCTGTATGCGGTGTGTATTCTAGTCAGTGGAACTCAAAGTATGGCCTATACAGCCTTGCTTAGTGCCATGATGGATAAGAGCGATCGCGCAACTGCTGCTACTGATTATACTATTCAAGTTTCAGTTATGTTTTTAGGTGGAATTGCTGCCACGATTCTCAGTGGAATTCTTGCCCAACAGACGGGTTACACCATCACGTTTATCATCAGTACAGTTGTGAGTTTATTGAGTGTGTTTTTTATTACTAAGTTTATTGTCGATTAAGCTAATATTTATTCTCTTTGTTGAGTACGATCAATCTCCTATTTGCAATAAATAAAAACCGCTCTACTTTTGGTGAGACTTCCTTCGCCAAAAGTTATTTTTTTCGGCTTACGCCTCAGAGGTGAATAAAGGTAATTAGGAGCAAAAATTCATGGAAAATCCTGAGCAAATAACTGCTGCTCTCAAGCAATTTATTGGTTCGGGTATTATCTACCAACATTGGTTAGGTATCGGGTTTACAGAAGGGGTTAAATACCTCGCTGATGCTGCCGAAGCCTATTGGCTAATAGATAGCATAGCCTCGCATCAAACTAAGAGATTTTTATCTAATACCAAGCTGCAAAATTTTCAGATTTGGCTTTTGTCAGTTAAGGAAAAATCAGGCACTTTGATTTGTGAATGGGATACAGGTAAGGAAGTACTACGACAGGAAATTGAGTACACTGACTTCCCAATAAATAGCATTAAAGTTTATCTAATTAGCAAAGTTCTGATGTTACCAACTGAGTACTGATTTCGTAAATAATCCAAGTTTTCAGGGATTAACAATAATGATTCAAGCGATAGATTTAGAACAGGCATTTGTTACCAATCTCGAAATATTCATGGGCAAAGCTGACAAATTTATCAAGGTTTATTACGCAGGTGTAAGTGAAGAAAAGCATTTAAAAGAAATAATGCTGGAACTACAAAAACTAGTAATGGATGCAGACTTGCAACAACTAGAGATTGATTACCAGCAACACTGCGAGAACAAAGACTTTATCTCTGACTGCGATGATTCGGCTTGGTGGTAAACTTATCACTCCCATACGTAAATAACAGCCAATATGTGGGCTAACGCCCTGTTACTAATGAAATATTTGGAGCATTTTGTATGGCATCACGTAAATCTTCCACTCCTGCTTTTCAACCAATTGATGATTCAATCTTAGGTGATTATGCTGTTAATGACTACTCGGAGCGTGTATACTCAAAAGTCTACTATTCTATCCGCTCTCTTTGCGGACTGATTGCCAAGCGACACCTTAAAGAAGTTTTTGATTGGAATGAATTTAAGGAGCAGTTTGCAAATGATTTTGGTAAAGTTGAAGAAAAGCGATATTCTCTAGAACAATTGCTTGAATACGCAAACCGTAAGTTAGGTAAAACCCTTGATGATTTGATAGTGCAAAATCAAATATCTTGGCAACGTAGACAAGAATATGCCGAACGTATAAATACTAATCTTCTGCCTCAAATAAGTGAAGAGAGTGAATGCTAATGAATTCTGAAAATTTGAGTTAGATGACGTGAGGATTCAATTTTGATTAATTGAAGCCTTTCACCATCTAATGAGAATTTAAATCCTAAAGTCAAAAACAGGGGGTAGATCATATCTTATCCCCTTTTTACTGTCACAAATTTGATTAACGCTTCATTAACTAAAAAAATTCAGTTCATTGAATCTCAAACATCTCTGTTATCACTATGTTACAGAACAGCTACATCGTTTGGGAAGGAGCATCTTTGATTAATGGTTCACCAATAGTCCTGATTTTGACAGGATTTGTTTTGCCTACATCCAATCGTAAAACTGGACGATTAATTCAGTCTTGGATTTTGCAACAAGAATTTGTCCCCACAGATGCTGCAAAAAATGGTTTAGACATAGGCATTTGTGGTAACTGCCCTTTAAAGTTGAGTAATTTGGGTAGCTGCTACGTAAACTTGTTAGGTATCAACAATATTTATCGCAAGTATGCAACTGGAAGTTATCCAAAATTTAGCGCCAACGAAATAGAAGTTTTGAAACGATATCACTATCCGATGAGAATAGGCTCTTACGGAGATCCGACAGCAATACCAATTGAAGTGTGGGAGCCGATGATTTTGGCATCTCAAAAATACACTGGATATACCCATCAATGGCGAAGTTGCGATCCTCGTTGGCAACAATATTTAATGGCTTCGGTGCAAAGCGAAACTGAAGCAAAAGAAGCTCAACTTAGGGGTTGGAGAACTTTTAGAATTATCGCTCCTAATACTCCTTTGATGTCTAACGAAATTCTTTGTCGTAATACAGAAGACGACAGAATTCAATGTGAAAACTGTCTGTTGTGCGATGGAGCATCGTCTAAACCAAATATAGGCGATCGCGTTCATGGTTTAAACTGGAAAGTTTCAAATTTCTCGAAATATATCAACTCAACAGCTGTTTAAGCATGTGAAGGCAGAACAGCTGCTTTGTCTGCCTTCTTAAAGTTGTGAACCTTACGCTGAAAGAATTGAAAACCAATGCATTACAGATATATATGGCGGAAGTATTGGTAGAACCGCAATTTCAGATATTCACTCATCCAAAAACTGGGGTGAAGGTAGGAAGAATTTATTTTCCGGCGTTATTTCTGGCTGAGTTTCATGCAAGTGTCACTAAATGGTTACAACGTCGAGAAATTACCTTTGATGAAAAAGACCTCAAACAATACGCAGATGGTTCATTCCGACTATATTTTAGGACACAATCATCGCTGGAGACAGAGTATTTCCGGTTAGTGAAGCCCCTCACGGGGAGAAAACAAGGCAATTTTGTAGAGGATTTCTTTCCAAATCAAAACCCTACTTAGAAAGTCAGGTAAAAATTATGCCGCAACTTGAAGAATTTGTATGTAATGAGTCATTGGTCACTCAATTGGAAATTGACATAGATATAACGCAATCAAGCAAGGTGAAATGCCCTATGAAATCAAAACATCGAAACTTTATGGCTGATGTTAATGAACAAGCTTTAACTATTTCCAAGGCTCAAGCGACTTCCGACCTGACACCGGAGCGCGAGAAAATCAAGCATATGCTGATTGGCTCCAGTAAAGCGGTGACTGCTACAATTCGCGTTTTGCATCAACTAGGTTATGCAGACATCAGGGATTGGAGTCCTTTATTACCTAGTCCCAATTCAGGGGAAGTGATGAGTATTTTGATACGTTCAATTGCTGTGCAATAGTCATAATTACCATGAAATAATATGCCCCGATAGGGGTATTTTTTTCTTGAGATCAAGTCGCGAACTTTGGATGATAATTAATGACGAAATATGATGGGAATTCGTTACTCTGGAGAGCGATCGCGCCTTAAATTTACCATAGGCGATCGCAAACTGAATAACCACTACAATTGCGATCACTTCTCCTCACCATACTCCCAACAAATAGGAAGTGTTTACTTATTGCCACTTATAATAAAGGATAGATGTAACTGCCTAGCTAGTAGGATTTGAGGAAAAGAAAACAGAGACATTACCTTGTAATGCATTAACTATCACTTCCAAGAGATTAAGACCATGCTTAGATGCAGTCGAAAGAAAACAACGTATATTG
>JAESGT010000144.1_pt1 | contig 13967 bp, 8 predicted proteins | sample 9266261 | NCBI WGS metagenome assembly JAESGT01 (sample SAMN15741584, study PRJNA653494) | algae metagenome | isolation source: Pelatocladus maniniholoensis HA4357-MV3 and co-occurring heterotrophs from... | place: USA: Maniniholo cave near Haena, Hawaii | collected 2009-07-28 | reverse complement strand
TTAATCGCTTGGTTTCTTGAGGATTCTCCTCTATGTGATTTAGTACGTTACTCATATTTTGGTGTCAAAAAACTTCTATTGACGTTCTTTTACCACAAAATATACTATTTTGGAGATGTTTATTGATTAGTTATTCAAGGAAGGTGAAAACATAAGTTTTTGTTGATTAAAAGTGAGATAAGTATAACCATAGATAATCTTAGGCTGTAAAAAAAATGTATTTGTGAAAAATAGACACAAAAAAGCATTAAACAACCGCAACAGATGAGTAGACAGATTCATCACTAAAAAAGTGATAGCAATCGTAGTAAGAGAAGTATGAGAAAGTTTAGCCATCACTCTACTCAAGCTAAATCTCCTTTTAGCTTGTCCAAACTTTCCTTCAATAGAATTACGAATCCTTTCGTCCTCTTGAGCTTGCTTTTTTTGTTCTTTACTCACAGTTTTTGGCGGTCTTCCTAAAGGAACTCCACTGATTCTAATACCTCGTTCTTTACACCAAGCTCGGTTTTCTCTAGTGCGATAAATTTTGTCAACATGAACTGATTCTGGGTAATAACCAGTGTGGTTTTTAAATGCCTCAACTTGCGTTTTTAAATCGCCTGATTCATTAAAGTTATCCCAACTAATATGGTCTAAAAATACATATCCATTAAAATAACTAGCAGACAGTTTGGCTCCAAACTCCACGGACTTCCCGGCTTTGCCTCGGACAATTGGACGGATATGTGGTTGGCTTAAACTCACAATTCGGTCATCAATGCTCTGCTTTTTATTTTCATACATCCACAGTTGTTGACGGTAAACTTCTGTGACCACGAGCAACATCTTATATTGTCTCTTACTTAAATTGACAAGACTGGCTCTTGATAGCAGTAATTGCTCAATATGAGCTAAATTTCTTTTGATATATTGCAGTTGTTTTTTGATCGCTATTCTTCTGTCTTTTTGAAATACACGACGTTTTTTTGCTACTGCTAAATAATCTTTTCTGGCGACTTCCCGATACGTTCTTGGTTTTTTGCTTAATTCTCCTCTCACTTGTTCATAAAGCAAGTCTATAATTTTTTCTGTCTGCTTTATTGCTTGATTTAATAGCTCTAAATCTGTCGGATAACTAATATCTCCAGGCGCACAAGTCGCATCTAATATTAATTTTCCTCGATTTTTTTGCTCACTTTTTTCTGATTCGGCTTCTGCTGTTTTTTTTTGATTTGATTGAGATGATGTTTCTTTGCACATCTTCTTCACCATCTCTTGATTCACTTTATTGACTAACTCTGCATTAATTCTTTCTCTAAAATGTACTAACATTGAGGCATCGAATGGAGTTTCATTACTATAAGACGACATCCCTATAAAGTACTGTAGATAAGGATTCTCTTTAATTTGTTCTACTGTCTCTCTGTCACTTATCCCTAGTTTTTCTTTGATTATTAATGCTCCTAATGCCATCCGAAATGATTTTGCTGGCGCTCCCATTTCTGTGGAGAATCTTGAAGAATATTCCGACTCAAATTCTTGCCAGGGTATTAAATCAGCCATAATTACCCAACGGTTATCTAATGATAACTTTCCTTCAAATGGAAGTTCAAAACTTTCTGGTTGAATTGGTGTTGATTCTTCTTTTCTGTACATGGTAACTTCGGATACCGCGTTCTCAGACTGACCACTGTGATGCAAGGATTTTCGGCTATTTTACCTTCTTTCCTTGCACCTGAATCTACTTCTAGAGTCTTTTCTTCTACAAACTGTCACCTTTTGTTTCTTTTTCAGCAAGCCCTAATTAGAGCTTACTGAAAAAGACTGTTGTTGGGACTGCTTGAATATCTAAATTAATTGCTATGCGATCGAAACTTAACTTCAAGCTAAAATCTTATATTTGGAGTGGCGATCGCATAGCAAAAGTGTAGCTGGCACTAAATCAGCTTTTGTACTGACTTTCCATTGATTTTATTAACCATAAATTATCGGGAGTAAGTGTGTGATTTACTTGTGACACTGAGACTTATTAATATAATCCCGTTTTTACGTACGCCTAAAATATTTGCTAATTCTCTATAAAGATACTATTTTCAAACTTTTTTACTTAAGTGAATGTTAAATAAATTGCAGGAAAAAATCTCAGGTTTCTATAAAAATAATCTATGATTTAGATAGAAGTTTGCTTAATACAAATAAATATGATCTGTCAAATGATAGATAGAAAAATTTAATTTAAAATTTTACTCTATCAGAGAGCTGAGACGGAACTTAAAAACTTCCTTCGACTCTATCAACACTGAAATAATCATAAAATTTTCCGGTATGTGGGAAACTCAGAGTATGCGCGACCTGAGAGGGAAACGACACGGGCAATTTTAATTGCCTTAAATCTTTAATCCATTACACGGGAGTTGCTTAATTCGGTGTGCTAATGCAATTGCACTTTCGTGCCTTACAATTACTACTTCAAATCTCACAAAGAGCGTACGCATAACGAAGCAAATCGAAGAAATAGAGCCGGGCTTAAAACCCCCTGATTTGGGCGCCCTCTCAAATTCGGGGTCTGAAAACCCCGAATTTGGAGGGAACCCATTAGTGGGCGGTTCGAGATATCCCGAACCAAGCCCGGCTCTATTACACACGCGCCAAATGCGATAACGGTTTTGCTCCGAAGAGCCTTCCCTTGCGGGAGTAATGTTAGCCTCGACAATGTTATTGGTCGGTACTATCTGAAAGACACTGACTTAACCCAATAAATCTGTTTAATCTTCCAGTTCTAGAGCAGGAAACTGGCTACGCATTCCCTGGTAGGTCTTTAACTCTTGCCAATAACGTAGTACACAAGGTACTGAGTCTGGTCAACTATTGTCTTAAGTCTTAGGCTAGAAACAAGCGTGTCTTTAGACCTGGGTCGTTGACATTATCTGATCTTCGTTAACCCGGTATTCACAAGTAAGTTCACCAAATAAAACCGGATTCCCATATAACTAGGGCTATTTCATTCTTACCATAATCCGCCCAGAAAGAAATTTCCGAGCTAAGAGCAAAACTCCACTGAAAGTGGACTAAAAGATTTTGGAGTCGTTTTTTTAGACGACTTAAGCTATGCAGCCCAGAATTTGAATTCTTGGCGGACTAGACGAGAATTAAATAACCCTTGCCAATATAACCAAGCTCATGAGCAAACACCAATTCAACTGTTCAACTGTGTCGTAATTGTTGAATAAACAGAGGAAGATTGCAAAGTGAAGGAAGCTCTACGGCAAGTGCGTGATGACTTAGAAAACCGAGTCCAACAAAGAACTAGGCAACTTTTAAACATCAACCAGCAATTCCAGAAAATTCTCGGAAAACTGCACATTACAGAAGAGGAACTACGCCAGCAAAACAAAGAATTAACTGCTACTCGTGAGATGTTGAAGTTGGAACGCCAGCGTTACCAGGATTTGTTTAAGGAGAAGAAAAATCTCGAACAACAATTTTTGCGCGCCCAACGCCTGGAAAACCTTGGTACTCTTGCTAGTGGTATTGCCCACGACCTCAACAATGTTTTTACCCCCATTTTAATGATTTCGCAATTACTACCAATAAAATTGCAGGCTGCTGATGGACAAGCTGAGGAACTATTGGAGGTACTAAGACATACATCCAAGCGAGGATCTGATTTAGTTAAACAAATTCTGGCATTTGCACGGGGGACAGAGGAAAAATGCAATTATTTACAACTTGGACACTTGCTTTTAGAAGCAGCCAAAGTTACTAAACAGACATTTCCCAAATCTATTGAAATCTGTACTGAGATTCCCACTACAAACCTATGGATGGTTGATGCGAATGCAACCCAACTGCATCAAATCTTTATGAATCTTTGTGTAAATGCTCGTGATGCTATGCCCAATGGCGGGATTATCAAAATCTCAGCCAAAAATCAAGTTGTTGATCAAACCTATGCTCAAATGTATCTTGATGCCCATGAAGGGAACTATGTTGTTGTCACCATCTGTGATACAGGGATAGGAATTCCCCCAGAATTCATGGAACACATTTTTGATCCGTTTTTCACCACAAAAGAAACTGGTCAAGGTACAGGATTAGGTCTTTCAACTGTTCTCAGTATCGTTAAGAATCACGGTGGCTTTGTGCAGGTGTTAAGTGAGGTGAACAAAGGTACTCAATTTAAAGTTTACTTACCAGCAGCAAACATTAGCCCCACTAACCAAGCACAAGAGGAGGATACTCCAGCAGGTAACGGAGAATTGATTTTGATCGTCGATGACGAACAAATGCTGCAACAGGTAACTCAAGCATCACTACAAGAAGCTAATTACAAAACCTTATTAGCTAGCAATGGTATTGAGGCGATCGCACTCTATGCCCAGCATAAGCAAAAAATTAGTGTAGTCTTCATTGATATGATGATGCCAACAATGGATGGGTTAATCGCTATCCGTACCTTACAAAAATTGAATCCACAAGTAAAAATTATTGCCACCAGTGGATTGCCTACTATGGAACAGCAGGCTTTGTCAGCTGGTGCTAAGGCGTTTTTATCAAAACCCTACACAGCAAAAGAATTATTAAAAAACTTACACCAGCTAATAACTGATAACTGTCAAAACAAGTAAAAAGTAAAAAGTAAAAAGAAAGATTCCCACTGATAAATCTGTGGGCTTGAAAAAAGGACACCTTTTACCTTGCACTACGTGTCTCGGTAAAATTATGAGTGTTTAAGTGGGCTTGATACCCACAACTGAAGTTTTTTATGAGTGCCTTTTAACTTTTAACTTTTTACTTTTAACTTGGAGCGAAGCGACTGTCAAGGTATCCACTCCAAACCCACTCCTATACTACTATCTTGCTCTTGTTGTGAAGTCCGTTGCTTAAAACCAGTAGATAGACGTAGATTACGAGCGATCGCATAACCAATAGCAGCCGTTGTTAAACCTACCTCTTCTTCGCTACCAGGAGAAATCCAGCTTTGAGTTACAGAAATATCGGCAGCACCACCACGAGATAATACCAACAACAACTTGATACCTATATTTACCCCATCTGTAGAATTATCATTAGTTCGTAAATACTGATATCCTACCAACGGCGCAAAGTTAACATAGCTACCTAAAGGACGTAAATAATAATATAAATCAGTACCATAAGATTCATGCTTACCGTTGAATGCTGACTCATATCCAGCACTCACCGTCAAACCACTTCGACCGATAAATACATCTTCGACACCAAAATTTATTCCCCCTCCCTCTTTCTCAGAAGTGAATCGAGAATAGCCCAGTCGTATCTTAGTGCGAAAACTTGGATCATTCTGAATTTCTGACAATACATTCGGTACTCGACGCCGCCAGCGCTGCAAAACTGGACTTTTTTTAAGAATTTCTGGACTGATATCCAAATCCTGGGCAGACTTACTAGGAGTTTCACACCAAGCGGGGCTAGCTAACACAAGCCAACTCGTACCCAAACCAAAATAGAAAATCAAGTTTTTTGCCCCTTTAGATTTCCAGTCTGAGGCTAAACAAACAAAACCTGCCTTTTTAGGTTTTAAGTTTACTAATACCCTTGTGCAGAATTTGTTTTTGTAACCGCAAATTATATTCGCCAGATTTTGTCTCATTCCTTGGCGTCCTTATCCTCTTTTGTGGTTCATATAAAAAAGTGGCTCTGCTTTCAGCAGAACCACTTAATTTTTAGCAAAACCTAGAGAACTTAGCGCACACTACCTTCAGCAGCAGCAGTATCAATAGGCTTGATGAAATACAAGCGCAGAGTTTGCCAACCGTTGGAGATGTAATAAGGCAGCTTTTGGAAGAATTGTAAGAATTTAGGAGTATTAGAACTAGCGATCGCCGTCAATTTCTCGTTATTCTTTACACAAATTTCCAAGCGATCGTAAAACTCCGGCTTCTCCACATCCAGCATCACGGGGAACACCCGCCCAGCAGTTTCATTTGTCTTCTCAATCACATATTTGTCGTATTCTCGCGCATCCAACCCAATAGAAGCGTAGAAATCTTTGCGCTGAATATCGTTGAGATACATTGTGGCAAATACTGACAGCAAGAAGAACCGACACCACAACCGCGCCTTCCAATCATTTAAGATTTGCGGCTGTGCTTTCATCACAGCATCAAAGAAATCACCGTGGCGGTTTTCATCTTGACACCAGTTTTCAAACCACCGGAAAATTGGATAAACTCTGTCTTCTGGATGTGCTTCCAAGTGGCGATAAATTGTGATATAGCGCCAGTAACCAATCTTTTCAGAAAGATAAGTAGCGTAGAAAATAAATTTCGGCTGGAAGTAGGTGTAATTTTTGCTCTTAGTCAAAAATCCTAAATCCAGGGACATGTTAAAATCTGCCAATGCTTTATTCAAAAAACCAGCATGACGCGCTTCATCCCGCGACATTAGGTTAAAGCACTCTGCCAACACAGGGCTTTTGTCTTTGAGGCGGCGGCTGAGTTCTTTGTATAGCAAAAAGCCAGAAAATTCTGCCGTACAAGAACGCTCTAAAAATTCAACAAATAAGCGGCGAGTATCCCCGTCAATATGATCCCAGGATTGTTCAAAGTCCGTATCCCGAACAAAGTGATGACGGTTGTAGTCAGCGCGGAACTCTTCTAGGATGGCTCTCAACTCGTCTTCATTGACGGAGATATCCATCCGCGCCATCGCATCAAAGTCTGTGGTGTAAAAACGGGGTGTTAACAGGGTTTCTTTTGCCGGTACTTTAATTCCCGGACGCAATTCTTCAAAACCTGGTTTTTTTAGGGAATCTACCATGTTGTGATTGCTCTTGTGTTTTTTTTATTGTTCAATGCCCTAGAAAGCCAAGGTTTTTGCTTTCAGGCCTTGCAACAGACAGAATAATGCATTTTGTGTATTAAAAATCAGTCTAACAAGGCATGGCGTAACAGTATAAGGATAAAACATTAAGAGTTGCAACAAATTTGGGGATTGGGGATCGGGGAGAGGGGGTTGAGGATCAGGTATCGGGAACTACACAATATAATTACACAGATTTTTTTCTGTTCCCCGTTCCCCGTTCCCTGACAGTCGCTTCGCTCCAAGTTAAAAGTAAAAAGTTAAAAGTTAAAAGGCACTCATAAAAAACTTCAGTTGTGGGTATCAAGCCCACTTAAACACTCATAATTTTACCGAGACACGTAGTGCAAGGTAAAAGGTGTCCTTTTTTCAAGCCCACAGATTTATCAGTGGGAATCTTTCTTTTTACTTTTTACTTTTTACTTGTTTTGACCTTCACGAATGAATTTAATTTTGTGTAATACCAATTTTCTGTGAAGCTGCACATTATTTTGACCCCTCCCAACCTCCGACCCCCCTCAGAGGGGGGTTTTACCGCAGGCGGTGGGGTTCTTCATATAGCACTTCTCACTCGATTGCAATACAGTCGGAACCCCACCCCGGCTTTGCTGACGCAAAACCTCCCCTCCCCGCTTGCCTACGGTGTACACACAAGTCAAAATTTTTCATGTTGAAACTGTATCCCGCCCAGAACTAAAGTTCCAGGCTCATAGCGAAAGTCCACTCAAGTGGACTGGAACAAACTTTTTTTTGAGTCCTCTGAAGAGGACTTGCGCATCTGTACTCGGAATTTATTCCGAGGCGGTACAGATGCGCTCAACCTAGATTTGTGTGTACACCGTAGCCCCGCTTGCGGGGAGGGGATTAAGGGGTGGGGTACGTATTGGACACAACCGAGAACTCTATATGCGTCTTCATAAAGAAATGGTGTAACTACTTAACTGTTAAAAAGCGCTCCACTCAGTACCAACTTGTGGTAGAAACGTACCATTAGCAGTTGTGCCATTCATAAACCAAACTGCAACTTCACCAGTTTCACCATTACGCCAGAAGACATCTGTCTTGCCATCACCATCATAGTCGCCGATGCTTGGTTGCCAAGACGCACCAGTCGCAGGTAAGAAAGCCGCAGTACCTACTGATGTTCCATCCATTAACCAAGCGGTGTTTTCGCCAGTTGTCTGATTGTGCCAGAAGACATCTGTCTTACCATCGCCGTTGAAGTCACCAATAGAAGGTTTCCAAGCAGAGTCTTGTTTCGACAAATTACCTTCACTAATAAAGATACCATTCATCAGCCAAACTTTATTTTCGCCTGTTTCATAGTTACGCCAGAGGATGTCACTGCTACCATCGTTATTGAAGTCACCAACGTTAGCTTCCCAGTTACCTTCCAATGTGCTGAGATTATATTCTGATGCATCTGTGCCATTCATGAACCAGACTTTATTTTCACCAGTGATGTTGTTGCGCCAAAAAATATCGTTTTTGCCATCACCGTTAAAATCAACCACACTAGAAGTCCAAGTTATGTCAGTGGTAGGTAAAAAAGCGGCAGTTGTGACATTTGTACCATCCATTAACCAGGTAGCATTTTCTCCAGTTTGAGTATTACGCCACAAAATATCACTCTTACCATCACCATTGAAATCTGCAATGTTGTAAGTCCAAGCTGGGTTTATTGTTTGTAAAGTAGCTTGAGAGGCAATATTTGTGCCATCCATTAGCCAAATCACATTTTCACCGCTATTTTTATTGCGCCAAAAGATATCAGTTTTGCCATCGCGATTAAAATCGGCATAAGTAAAGTCCCAGGAAGCATCTACTGTAGTTACATTAGATGCTTGAGGGTTGCTACCATCCATCAGCCAAATAGCAGTTTCACCTGTTTGAGAGTTACGCCAAAATTTGTCAGCTTTGCCATCTCCATTGAAATCTGCAACAATAGCTGCATTACTGAATCTAGAATTAGGATTAGGGTTTTTTGCTGCTACTAAAGATTGTTTTTCATCATTTGAACTTGAGGAACGTCCCAGACTAAAATTAGTATTGGGAACAGTATTGTCATCAAAAATATTTGTGGAAGCATATTTTGAGACGCTAGTTTCTATAGACAAATTCAAGGGCGAATTAGAGTTAGACATACTGTTTGTTTATTACTAGTACAGGTCGGCAGAGTCTAATTTGTAATTTAGAATTCTCAATTAAAAATTGAGAATCAAGAATGTACAATAGTTCATAGAATTTTCATCTATTCTTTATGTAATTTATGTCATTCAAGAACATCTGACACTTTTAATAATGTTGTTTGTGATTAACAGATTTGATAATTAAAAATTAAATAATCCACAAACAATAATATTGAATGAATCATGATAGACCATATAGACATTGAGATTATATATCCCCGAATTCTTAAAGAAGTCGGGGATATAGAATGTTTCCACTAGTACGCCTGGAACTAAAGTTCCAGGCTAATAGCACAAGTCATATTAAGATGACTAAATAATTGAGTGTTAAGCTATTAGCCAAGAAATAAATTTCTTGGGAGTTCAAAAAAATTGATGCAAGATATAAAACACCAATACTGCAAAGGATAGGATTTTTCGTCATAATTTTGGCATGTAGAGACGCGAAATTTCGCGTCTCTACAGTTATCAGTTATCAAATTAAATTATTAACAGTTAACTGATAACTGATAACTGAATCTAGGCTGTATACCATTCTTTGCCAAGTGTAGGCAGAGCGGTAGGAGTAGAGTCAGTACCAGTTACAATCACAACGGCGTTTTCACCTGTTTCGTAATTCCGCCAGAAGATGTCGGTTGTACCATCGCCATTGGTATCGCTGATACTAGGAACCCAAGCACCACTAGGTGCATCCGCAGCAACTGTTGTCAGAACATTGCTACCATCCATGATCCATATCTCGTTTTTGCCAGTTTCCTGGTTGTACCATAAGATATCGGTTTTACCATTACCGTCAAAATCACCAATTAATGGTTTAGAACCTTGGAGCGTAGGTAGAGCAGTGTCACTAGCAACTGTTGTACCATTCATTAACCAAACTTTGTTTTCACCTGTGGCTGTATTGTGCCAGAGAATATCGGTTTGGTAATTGAGATCAAAATCACCCAGGGTAGCTTCCCATTCTGTGCCTAGTGTGGGTAAAGATGTACCAGTGGCGTTTGTACCATCCATTGTCCAGACAGCATTTTCACCTGTGGTTATGTTACGCCAGAAGATATCTGTCTTACCGTCACTGTTGATATCAACAATGTTGGCTGTCCAGTTGGAATCGACAGTCTGGAGAAAAGATGGAGTGGTTACTTGGGTACCATCCATTAACCAAGCTGCGTTCTCGCCAGTTGTTGTGTTGCGCCAGAGAATATCAGTTTTGCGATCGCCATTGAAATCTGCAATCACTGGTGTCCACTCTGGACTTAGTGTTGCTAAGGAGCCTTCAGAGACAACAGCTTGTCCATCCATCAGCCAAACCTGGTTTTCACCTGTGGCCTTGTTGTACCAGAGTAAATCTGTCTTGTCATCACCGTTGAAATCGGCGATTTTAACATCCCACTCTGTACCCATTGTCTTGACAAAATCCGCAGAGGCGACATTTGTACCATCCATCAACCAAATGGCATTTTCACCAGTTTGAGAGTTACGCCAGAACTTGTCGTTTTTACCATCACCGTTGAAATCAGCTACAATTGCCGCACTCGTGAATACAGGGTTAGGATTTTGCAGATTTGGAAGCTCAAGCTGAGAGTTTGCATCTGAAGAACTCCTGTAGCCTGAGTAAGTTTCTGTCTCTAATTGATTTTTGCTTGTGTATTTGTCTGTTGAGATTGGAGCGCTACTAGAAGTAGAAATCTGATCGGACATGGCGTGTGTTTGAGACAAGTGTTCATAAACCTTTTAACTGTTTTTTTATTTGAGATTCAAGTGTTAGTTAATAACATATATTGCTTCTTAATATTTTCTTCACAAGTGTCATGCTTTGCTTAAAATAAAAGCTTTTTCTAGCTATTTTCTGAAAAAAAACAAGTACAAGATAATCAGTTTTGCAATATTTTAATGCTAGTTACAAACAAATTGTTAACTAAACAAACTTATAGAAAATATCAACTGTTTTTCTATGGAGTTTAAAAGTTAAATAATAAACATGTACTAAAAATCTCTGAGTATATATTATTTTTATACACTTATAGTAAACAAAAAATTTCCGACTTCTTAAAGAAGTCGGGGATCTGTTTTCTCAATTTTAAATTTCGTCGCGGGTAATTCTACTAAGTAATATGTAACAGTAGTTAGTAGAACTGACAAACTCAGTGTTGCTAATAATCTATTGTAAAAAGCTTCAATGGGAATATCTGAAGAGAATATTGAATAAATTCTGAGTAAAATTGGCATATGCCAAATGTAAACACCATAAGATAAACTTCCAAATACTTCTAATATCCTGAGAGGATTTTTTAAAATAGCAGCAAATGATAACTTTTCATTTTTGGTGTAGATATGATAATTATCTGATTCAAAAGCAAAAATGAAAAAAGATGTAATAATTGCGGTTAATGGCTGAAAAATAAAGATAGTAGTGATTGTTCTCCAGCCACCAGGACGATTCGGTAATCCCCATAATTCTTGATGATATAAGTGATGAGCCGTAAATAGATAAAGTAAAATCATCAAGATAATAGCTATAGATTTTTTATTAATAAATATTTTTTGATGAATTTTGTTATCTGTTGTAGAAGATTTTGGTTTGCAATATTTAATCCATGTATTGACCAAAAATCCAGATAAAAAGATATCAAGATTATTAAATATGGGAGTGTACCAATATTTAAATGCATATCCCATTTGGTGATTTATTTGATGAGAGAAACTCACCCAAGATAAGAGTTTAATCAAAAATTCTATTAATGTAATTAATATTGCTGCTGTAATTACATGCTTTTGTTTGAAGATTAGAGGCTTGCTCAAATTATAGATAAAAGGAACAAATATATAAAATTGCATTTCTGTAGAAAGTGACCAAAAAACATCATTGAATGCTATTGGCTGAGATGCCACATAAGGATGATATGTGAAAGTGCAAACTCGCAGCAGGTATCCCCAATTCTCGAATTTGAGAACATCAGGATAAACAAATATAGATAAAATCAAAACAGCAAAATAATAAAGAGGCAAAATTCGCAAAACACGATTACGCCAAAAGTTAATTACTCCTGTGACATCGCTGCTATAACGCTCAGTGTAAAAGGCTTTTCCCATCAAATAGCCAGACAAACAAAAGAAAATCCAAACTGCGACTGCACCATGACTAAAGATAAGCCAACTTAAATCATAGTTTTGATAAATCAGTGCATTTCTGGGTGGAGCGCAATGGATAATTACTACCATTAAACAGGCAAAACCACGCACAGCCAACAGAACATCTAAACGATTGTTATTCTGAAAAACTTTTGGCAGATGCAAGTAATTTATTGATTTTTCCATGAATGCTTTTAAATCAGTGAACAGTGAACAGTTATCAGTTAACAACGAATAATTTAATTTGATAACTGATAACTGATAACTGACTGAACATGTTGCCAAATTGGCAAAAAGGGAGCTATGCACCCGTATAGTGGTTGTTCATCAGTGTAAATTTTAGACAAAATGAAATTAAGTTCTTTATAGCCGAATCATGCAGACAGAATATAAACAGCGTCGGGAAGCATTAATGTCCAAGATTGGTAATGGTACTGCAATCTTTTGTAGTGCGCCAATGGCGGTGATGCACAACGATGTCGAGTATAACTTTCGTCAAGATAGCGATTTCTTTTATCTGACTGGGTTTAACGAACCGCAAGCAGTAGCAATTCTAGCGCCACATCACCCAGAACATCAGTTTGTGTTGTTTGTGCAACCCAAGGATCGGGAACAGGAAGTTTGGAATGGTTATCGCTGTGGGGTAGAAGCAGCGAAGGAAATTTATGGCGCGGATGAAGCTTATCCAATTGCGGAACTAGATGAAAAATTACCGCAGTATCTCGAAAAATCTGATCGCATTTATTACCGTTTAGGACGCGATCGCACTTTTAATGATAAACTCCTGAGTAATTGGCAACGTTTAATGCGGACTTATCCTAAGCGGGGTACAGGGCCGATTGCGATTGAAGATACTAGTCCCATCCTCCATAGTATGCGTTTGATTAAAAGCAAAGCAGAATTGGAGTTCATGCGTAAAGCTGCTGACATTGCAGTGGAAGCACACAACCACGCCATGCAATTTACTGCACCAGGACTTTTTGAGTATGAAGTGCAAGCAGAAATAGAACATATCTTCCGCAAGCGGGGAGCTTTGGGGCCTGCTTATCCTTCGATAGTTGCTTCTGGTGTCAATGCTTGTGTACTGCATTATGTAGAGAATAATCGACAGATGCAGGATAACGAGTTATTGCTAATTGATGCTGGATGTGCCTATCAATACTACAACTCAGATGTTACCCGGACATTTCCCGTAGGAGATAAATTTACTCCAGAACAAAAAACCTTGTATGAGATTGTTTTAGCAGCCCAAAAACAAGCGATCGCTCAAGTGCAACCAGGCAACCCTTATAATCTATTTCATGATACCGCCGTCCGTGTTCTCACAGAAGGTTTAGTCGAAATCGGTATCCTCAAAGGCGAAATTGACAAATTAATAGAAGAAGAAAAGTATAAGCCATTTTACATGCATCGCACAGGTCATTGGTTAGGCTTAGATGTGCATGATGTAGGAGTTTACCAGCACGGCGACAATCCACAAATTTTGCAACCAGGACAAGTGGTGACAGTAGAACCAGGACTCTATATAGTACCAGATACTAAACCAGCAGAAGATCAACCAGAAATAGATCAACGTTGGGTTGGTATTGGTATTCGCATTGAAGATGATGTATTGGTGACTCCTATGGGAAATGAAGTTTTAACTGCTGGTGTACCCAAAGAAGTAGAAGACTTAGCAAAATAGTTGTTAATCCGAATGTAGAGACGCGAAATTTCGCGTCTTTTTGTAGAGACGTGATATATCGCGTCTCTACACACCAATTTTCTGTACTAAGAATCCTTAACACCAACCGTATTGAGATATAAGGAAATCATTTCGGCGAA
>JAESGT010000143.1_pt1 | contig 14240 bp, 12 predicted proteins | sample 9266261 | NCBI WGS metagenome assembly JAESGT01 (sample SAMN15741584, study PRJNA653494) | algae metagenome | isolation source: Pelatocladus maniniholoensis HA4357-MV3 and co-occurring heterotrophs from... | place: USA: Maniniholo cave near Haena, Hawaii | collected 2009-07-28 | reverse complement strand
GATAAAATTCTGGCATCATTATTATTAGATAGGTCTTCTTGACATAACTAGACCTATCTTTTCTTACCATGAATCGCTACACTCTTTATAAAATAAGCTTTTCCAGTTATTTTGTCGCCCCGTCAGATACATCTGCCACGATTCAAGGACAAAAAATTAAACGTCAAGGAGTACAAAAATATGTTGGACGAGTTAAGGAATATGGGCGTACACAGAGACGACACAGTAGTTTTTATATAGGATTATATGGTCAAACTTGGGTTAATTTTATGGAACCATGTAAAGATTTAGTCACCGATTTAATGAAATTAAATCGCAATAAGTGTTCCTTTTATCAACGAGGTCTAAGGGCTATGGAGCTTATTTTAGCTACATCCTAGCCTTTGTTGTCGCCCCGTCAGCAGATGTATATGCGATCGCTATTAGTAAAATTAAAGTAATTAACCGTTCACCAGAGATATTAGTATCTTCTAAATTATAGCCACCCTTCTTAAAATCACGAAACATTTCTTCAATATCGAATCTTCTTTTATAAGATGCGATCGCTAATTCAAGAGTCTCTAAGTTTGTTAAGTAGGAAGACAGGAATAATTACACGGCAGGCTTATATAGATTACGCGCTCAAACCTTACTATACTTCGACTTGACCCGAAGCCTGCCGTGTAATTATTAGCGTCCAGGTACATAAAATGAACCATCCTTCTTTGGGAGCAACACCTAATATTTTACGTTTCCACTTACAAGCAACATTAAAGCTGAAAAAACCCTGAGTTTTTGTAACTTTTACCCCTGGAAAAAATAAGGAGACTCCGGGTGATAATCCTACCTGTTTTAATTCTAGCCAAATATCTTCTTTTATCTCTACGAAATGATTCTTTTTGAGTCGTAAACAGAAGTATACATTTCTCTGTTTGAGCCAATTTGCCAGCTTCACGGAACAAAACTCTCTATCTCCCAATACACAGATTTTATAATTTTCAAAAAGCGGCAATATCTTTGAGAGAATCTTTGTCTGTTCATCAAGATTGCTACTACCTAACTTGGGTAGCAAGGAAAAATATACTGGAAATGCTCTCTTGTCCCAAACTACACTAACCATAAAGAGATTTATCCGACTCCAATTTGTTCTATCTATTACTACATAAATTATTTTTTCTCTTTCAAAATATGTGGATAAACAAGTTATGACAATCGGAAACCAAACTTTTTCAATTGAAAGATTTGGTAATGATAAAAATCTTTGTATTTTCTTTCTTCTACTTTCAAATAAAATGGGAATTGGCAAAGAAGTAGCCAAGGTTTCTAAGCTAACTTTTTTAATCGATTGTAGGAGATTAATGAGAATTTGGAGCAACAAATATTCTGCAAGGCTCAGATTAGGGATCTCCAAATAATAAAATGCCCAGCCGTCGCTTTCGCCTGAAGGGCGAAAGCGCGCTCTACTTTGGGCTTGGCCAAAATATATTTAATACGGCTGGGCATTTTATTACTTGGAAGTGCCTTATTTTGCAGATATGTTTGGTAAAATGTCGGCAACATTTTCAATAAGTGGGTCTTCTTGACAAAGGTAGACCTACTTTTTTTACCATAAATTGTTACACTCTTGACCTCACAAGCTTTTCAGGCTGCTTTGTCGCCCCGTCAGCAAAACACTAGAGGTAGTGGCAGCAATGAAAGTTATAAAGCCTTTCCAAAAAATAAAATGTCCAGCCCTGCGTTCCGCCTGAAGGGCGGAACGCTTACCAGTCCTTGGACGCTCGCCACAATATATTTGATAGGGCTGGACATTTTATTTCTTGGAGATCCCTAAAGAGCATCAATTAAGTATAAATACTCTAAAAATCTAATTATTAATAGTAACTCGCCTGATAATAACTATATGTAGAAGTAATTTTGATAAAAAATTAAATTGACATTTAATATATAAACACAAAATCTAAAATAAAATATTTTCAACTAAATAATAAATACGGTCAATAAAATTACTCAGTCAAAGTACTATAATTTACCCAGGTGCTAATTAATCGATATTTTTAATATTGGTTGATAAAGTAAATAATGGTATGAGATGTAAAAGCAGTCTGATAATTTCGGTGATATATAAGCAAAAAAGCCTGATATACATAGGAATAAGACGTATGAATTTAGATATTAGCTTTTGAATAATTAGGAGTTGATGTCTAATCAAAGAGTAAAAATTATATTGATTAAAAGTCAAATTAGTGCCAAATAATTATACATTTTATTTAGGATATGGTTTAATTAATCTGAACTTGTCTTCCTAAGAATATTATTAAGATGAAAGAAAGAGAGTATAAAATATAGTATAAATTAGCTAAATAAGTATCAACAAACTATCTTGTCTTGATATTAGAAAAAAGCTAAAGATATTTCCCAAGAATTTTCAACATATTTATTATATGTATACCATATGTACTACAGATGGCAGTCGTTTTCATCGTCAAAAAAGTGGGAGTAAACAAAATTGGTCAGGTTATTAGACACTTATATCCGAAAGAATAATCCAGGAACCTCATTTGTTTATTGATGAACAACAATAAAGAGCAATTCCTGAAAGCCATCTCTGACAAGGTTTTTAAGCTTTATTAAGTTCTCAAACATTAGGGGTAAGCTGCTAGAGATTTGCAATCCAATTAATAGTTTGATTGATTTTTCAAAATTTTCAATGGCATACATATGGTATACATATGACATACTAATGGTATACACTTATTTAAGGCAGGGGGAGAAGAAGCAAGGGGGCGGGGTGCTCTTAGCAGGGGGCAAGGGGATAGTGCAAGGGGATTCGACCCACTCTACCGTGACATCACGCTTGTGAAGTGGGAGACTCAGACCCGTGTTCCCCTCTGATCCACAACACCTTCTAGGGATCATTTCCCCCCGCTCCCTGCACCCCGCCCCCTGCTTCTTCTCCCTGCCCCCTTGCCTCTTATTCAACTCTCACACTTCAGGATAGGTCAGATATGGCACGTCCAAAACAAAATTTCAAGATAGCTTTAGATTTAGCCAACTCCAGCATAAAAGTAGCAACTGAAGATTATGAAGACCGCATAGAGAGTTACATCGATACTCAGTGCAGTCCATCAGATAGCTTAGGCAATGTCGTGATTAAAGATAGGACTCTTAACAATACAGAAGTATTCTGTGTAGGGTATGGTGCAGCAAAATCTCCAACAGGACGAGCGACAGTCATGGATAAAAGCGCCAAGATCAAAGAGATTCAGAAACTGTATTTAGGTGCTTTGGCGCACTTTCCCCAACTTCCGAGTGTGATGAAAAATTATATAGTAGTTTCCTCTCATGCTTGGCAGTCTCATAAGGAAGAAATTAAGGGGAAGTTAGAGGTTTGCCTAAATTTGTGTCTGGCAGGTAAAGATGTGGAATTATCAACAGAAGTACTTTTAGTAGTGCCAGAAGGATTTGGTGCAATCGTAGACTACAGCGAAGAAAGAATAGCGACCCTCGATTTCGGAGCAGGAACAACTCTACTGACTCCTTATATTCGCAAGCGTCCGCAAGAGACATTAGTATCCAACATCGGAGTGAATCAACTGTACCTAATGATCACTTCAGCGATGAAAGGTAAGAATTACGGTTACACAGGTGATGTGCGAAAAATACGTGAACAAATAGAACTAGGCTCTTTTGTTGTAGAGGGGTGCAATATCAAAGAAATATATCAGCAATGCCTAGTGCAGTGGTGGAATGAAAATCTCAAAGAACACAGTTACGAAGCAGTGAGACTAACAAAGTCTGGTTACAGGGTAATTTGTATTGGAGGTGGTGTAAGCTTACCAGGTTTTGCAAAAGTGCTGACATCTAAGGGATTAGAAGTGGTGAGCGATCGCCCAGAGATGGCTTCAGTGCGGGGGATGTTCAAGCTGGCGATGCAGCAAGCGGCGAAAAAAGGAGTATAGGTAATGAGTAACGAACCAAAGTGGGAAAAAGCGCGGATTAGAACCAGAGAAGCTGAAATAGTTCGGGCAGTAGCAGCACACAGAGGCGAAAAATTTATTGATGCGCTCTACCATATGATTAATTTTTATTGGGATTACAAAAGAGGTTTACTACCACATAGCCAGTTTACTCCTCAAATGTCTGTACCAATAGTTGAGGAGATATCAACACCAGAGGATGAAACGACAATAGATGTTGATCTTGATCTGTTTACATGAATCGAAAAGGTGTGTATTTAAGGCCTTTCCAAATAATAAAAGCAAGCGCCGTCGCTACGAGCAGAAGGGCGAAAGCGCCTAAATACTTGGGAAGGCGCCAAAATATATTTAATACGGCGCTTGCTTTTATTACTTGGAGATCCCTAAAAAAGATTTTTATCCACAATCGCAAAAAAGTTGCTAGCTGAAAATCAAAAAGAGAATTTTTGCCCGTGCCAAGTACGCTTCGCGAACACCTTCGCGTTTGTTAGTTTAAGATTCAATTTTCCTAGAAAGTAAAAGGTCTAAATTACACTAACGTTAGTGTATAGGGGAGAGCGCAACGGCACCGACATTTTATTTTCTGGAGATCCCCAATACGATCTGATCGAAGTCTATGGAACACAAAATCCAAAAAGAATTTCACACTAACGTTAGTGTAATTAGCTAACCTGACAAAAATGAAGAAAAAATCTGCTTCTCAACAGATCCGATTGGCAATAACAAGTAACGCTGGAGGATCAGGAAAGACTACAATGGCAATCCACCTGGCATATGCTGTGGGAATTAAGGGTTATAGAGTTTGCCTTATAGAACTAGATCAAAATGGGTCTTTGCGGATCTTTGCTGGACTCGAAGGGGCGACATTGGAACACTCCATCGCATACGTCCTCAGAAAAGATTTCAAGGGGAACTATCCTTTAAGTCCACTTTGGACAAGCCACACCACAACTATCACGGCAATTCAAGGTGGCAAGCCCTTAGAAGACAGTATCCGAGAAGTGTATTTGTATGATCGCCGACATTACACTCTCCGCGACCGTTTAGAAGACTATCCCCTAGATGCCGACCTAATCATCTTCGATACTCCAGCCTCCTTAGAACCAATGGGACTGATGGCACTAGCAGCTAGTACTCATGTCCTAGCTGCAATCAAACCTGAATACAAAGACACTGGCAGTTTTGCCGATCTGTTGGATTGGTATTATAACAAGGTGGATGAACTGAGACTACGACCAAAACCATCACTAATAGGATTTGTTCCCACTCGTGTTGATCTATACGAAGTTGGTACACATCGAGACATTTTAGGATTGGACAAGAAAGGTAAGCCTAGAAAGGACATCGCTTTAACCGAAACTTTACCCTCGGTCATCCAACAAATGGGGATTCATTGTTTCCCATATATCCGGGAATCAAACTACTACTTAAAAGCTTGTGGTGTCGGTCTGCCTCTGCATTTGTATCGCCCCGGATGTGAAGTGTACAAAGACTTTGATCCGATCGTCAACCAACTTATCAAACTTATGGTGGAGAAATAAAATGGCAGCACCCAAACCAATCGGGATGAAGCAGTTGTTTTCAGAAGCAGGACAGTCCCAACAAATCCATCAACTTAAAGTCCAAATTGAAGAACTGGAGACAGAACTTACCCAACTCAGATCGGGAATGCTCAATGTTGAAGAAAAAGCTGCATTAGAGGAACAAATTAAAGGCTTAACAGACCAACTTGCCTATAGTGGAGGAGTCCATGAAATTGAGATCCAACGAATCAAACCTGATCCTGAGCAACCAAGACAAACATTTCCTCTCTACCAACTCCAAGAACGTGCTGAGAGTCTCCGGCGTCATGGGCAGAAAACCCCGATTGTGCTGATTCCCCAACCCCAGTCAGAATATATCCTGTTTGATGGAGAACTGAGGTGGAGAGCAGCGCAATTAATTGGTTGGAACACGCTCAAGGCAGTTTTGTTACCAAAACAACAGATTTTAGCAGCAGAGCAAGTCTTTTTAGGGCAACTAGTCACCAGTATCCATAGCCAAAAACTACATGATCTGGATCTGGCAACAGCTTTGGTCAAACTCATAGTTTACAAATATCCGGACTTGAAGCAGTTCCAAGCCGACATTCCAAAAACCCTCAACACTGCAATTACTCAACTGCGACGTGAGCAAAAGCACCTAGAACTGAATCAGATTCGATTGGCATCAGAGCAAGAGCAACAGGAATGGCTGGAGACAGCAGGTTTACGAAAAATTGAGGAATTAGAGGTGATTACGGTTCTTTTGGGTCTACAGCTCAATCCCATCTCAATTAATAACAATATTTTTCCTCTGATGAGTTTAGCATCAGACCTCAAACAAGTTATCCGTACTGAAGGACTAGAAAGCAGTAAAGCCAGAGAACTCAATAAGCTATCTGCTGAACAACTCAATGTTGACGAGGTTAAAGCACTTGCGATCCGCGAGTCAATCACCCAAAAAGTTATTCAATCAAAACTCTCTTTAGGTGATGTTAAACGATTAGTTAACGATACTCTGGCTCAGTACTGCCCCAAGAAAGCAACTCAAGCGTCAAAAATTATTAAGCTCTCCAAAACAATCCAAGACTTTAAAGTACAGACTGCTGACCGGGAGGGGTTAATGTCTTTGCAACAAATTCTCACAGACAAACTAGCTGAGATCCAGCAAGCTCTCAAACAATAAATCCTCTTTTCTGAACAATACCTATTTCATTTAATTTATTTCTGGTTACGCGAATGGTGAGACTTCAATTAACTTTTTAGCAAGCTGGGTGTAGCGTTGTTGTTTGTTCACTGAGCGCACAGCCATACCAATGGCTTTTTTGGAGCCAATAATAATTGCTAACTTCTTGGCACGGGTAAGACCAGTGTATAACAGATTACGACTAAGCATAATGTAATGTTGGGTGTACAAAGGCAGAATCACCACTGGGTATTCTGAACCTTGGCTTTTATGGATGGTAACAGACCACGCCAGAGCAATTTCATTTAAGTCTGCCACCTCCACCGCTTCTTGCTGCTGCGGTGAAAGTTCGATTTTACGAGACTGGGTAAAGCGTGCAATCCAGGAACGAACACGAGGGATGTCAGGGTTAATTGGAGCAAGTATGCGATCGCTTATTAATTGGGCTAAATTTTGCTCAGTGTAGAAGAATGTAGGTTTGTAGCAAAGTAACGTTTTATCTGCTGTACTTTCTCTGACTAGTTCCGAAGCTAAAGTCATTTTTTGGATAATTGGTGCTAAAGCATTCTCTGTTGGTTGATGAGATTCAAAGGTCAGTAGTTTAATCGCCTGCTGTATCAGTTCCGGCTGTGGTAAATAGCAATGTCCATCCTCGGCAGCTTCACTTAAAACATGGGTGATACCAGCACGGTATCTAAATTCAGAATCAGGTGGTACTCCTAAGTTACGGGCAATTTTATCAGCAGTGAGAAAACCAATACCGTAAATATCAGCAGCAAGCTGGTAGGGATTGTTAGTAACAACGGTAATCGCCCCATCGCCATCTATACGTTCGATTAAAACGCCCGGTGTTTGGCTGTTGTGAAAGGACATATCGAGCTGCAAGCAGTGCAGTGCAAGATTTGCCCGCAGTCAGTTTGTCGCCCGTAAGCCAATATCTGCTGCTAGATAGGTTTCTAATAAAGAAATTAACTGCGTCGCTAAGGCGATTCCCAAAAAAAGCAAGGCTAATTGAAGCATTCGAGAAAATGTTGCCCCGGCAATCGCTGTGTCGATAAACGTTGCTAACAGCTGAGGATTGAGCAATCGCAAGCCTATACCAACTAGCAAGAGGATTAGTAGCAAAAGTGACTTCTGCCACAGGGGTTTGAGATACGCAAGCAAAGTGGAGATATAGTAACTTCGCCTAAAGCTAGAGAAGCTGACACCTTATGCCAAGTGCTTGAAAGCATTGTTACAACTTGCTTGTAGCTTTTGCTTCTCAAAATATACAGAAGTTTACGCAGTTCCGGTTTTCTTCGGTGTCGGAACTCAGCCGCGCTAGCATTTACGGGAAGCACTGGGAGATCGAGCTTCTGCGATCGGTGCTTGCGCGGCTTGTCCAGACGGAAGCGGTGGAATGGCTGAGCAGCGAAAAAACCAAATTTAAAATGCTGTTCGGGTGACTCCCTGGCTTAGGTATCCATGTAGCCAGCCCTCAGCATTTCACAACCGCTGCCTTCAGACCTTTGCTATATTTTGCCGTTAGCGGCATAGACCCAACATGAGGGGTCTATTTTGGTTTTCCATCTTTTGGCGGCGCATCTATTAACTGCGAAACACCAATAATCAAGAGCAGAGCCTCGTTTGCTTGTGTCAAGGGTTCCGTTGTCCCGTACTGACTGTGAGCAAACCAAAAAGCAAGGAAAGTAGCCCCAATCAGGACTAATAGTTTAGAATGGGAGTAAGACATGAGTAAACTCCTTATGTCTATTAAAGATTTTTGTTGCTAATCAACTTTGCTGCCAGGCGCGGTGATTAGCTCGTCAAAATTTTGAGGCTGTTCCACTGATGGGGCAGCCTCATTGATTTTGCCTTAAGTTCATTATGCCATTAAAATTCAGTAATGGAGTGACGGTCACGTGCATTTAAAGAGTTATCTATCAGTAAATACCCTAAATTAAATTATTTCCCACTAAACCTTGCAGGTATTTTTCATAATTTTTGTGCCTCGTAAGAATATAACCTTAAGAAATAAACCTCAAAAAATACCCTTAAGTAATAACAAGACTCCTGCATCTTGTGCTTGGGGTCAAGTATACTAGTCAGTAAGGCAAGAAAAATGAGTAAGGAAATGTTAAACCAATGGAGGAAAAGGAAAAAGCAGCGCTTTCGGAGGATGGAAACCGGCCAGAGTCCGTAATGTTTGTTCACAATGTACTGGATGAATATGGACTAGATCCATTTGAATTTCGGGTTTACGCTCATGTAGTACGAAGAACAGGAGGAAAGACTCAAGGGGAATTCTTTGCTAGCTTGAATAAAACAGCAGAGATTTGCCAGATCAGTGTGCGTAAAATTCAGTACGCATTGAAGTTTCTGTGCGAGGCAGGCTTCTTGATTCAAGACAAACGGCAAGGTCGTACAGACGTATACAAACTTAGTCCCGCTAAGGCTTGGGCAAACAAGGAAGACCTAACTGCGATTCGGGAAAGAGTTACAGGTGTCAAGAGAGCCGAAAAGGCCAAAGGCAGGAAAAAGAACACAGACAAGAGTTTATCTGATGAGGCACTTAGCCAAGTTACAGCGCTTGATGCCGCAAAACAAGACCTTTTAATAGAAGTAGAGAATGCAATATCGCCGCAGAAGCCACACTCAAACTTAATTACCTTAGTATTGAATACACCTAATCAAAATGTTGAGGATGCTCTCGTAGTCCTTAAAAGCCAGAAGGGTAAAGTGTCTAACCCTAGTGGACTACTGACAAAAGCAATAAAGGACAGTTGGAAACTTAAATTGGAGCAATGATAGAGAAAATTTTATAAAAGTTCCGACTTTTATTTGAGAGTTGGAACTTTACCAATTTTCTGGTTCCCATTTTACAGTAAGATGACTTTTAGTGTGCCTTTAAGTACATAAAAGTTCCGACACTAGTTAAATGCGGAACTTTTTGAGGTAGTTTAGTAAGTGTAGTTAGAGTACACACAAAGACTGTTTTGAAAAGACACTGGGAAGTAGACGAACTGATTGAGCATTGGACACTGCTCCCAAATGAAATCACAATGCTTGCTAACAAAACTGGGGCGAATCGTTTGGGATTTGCTGTCTTGCTAAAGTTTTTTCAGTATGAAACCAAATTTCCCAGTTCTCACTCCGATATACCTTCAACAGTTGTGGATTACATCGCCAAGCAAGTAGGGGCAGATATAGCGTAGCTGACACCGGGGGCAAGATAGCTTCAAATGCTTATCTAGTAAGCTTTTTGGTGCATCAAAAGTTGATTGATGTACGACTAAATAGCGGTAGCAATGAGCGAAAAATTTTGCTGGCTTATTTTTCACATACTTGTGTAATCCTTACCCAGCAAGGATTAGAGAAATAGCTGTTGCATAACTGGCAGTGTGCGATCGCGGCTGTTGCCCCTGGTGTCAGCCATGCTATATCTACCCCTACAAGTTGCTCAGAATGGGACATTGGGTCATCTTACCGTATTCCCAGTCCCATCTCCCCCGAAAAAAATCGCTCTCCAATGATAAACCAGCATCAGCAAGCTGCGATCACAGACGAAAACACAATAGGTATTGAGCCGAGGGGGAGTAAGGTATCAGAATGCTGTCAATGAATTTATTTTAAAAGTGCGGAATTTGTTTTGATTTTTTTGTAGTTAGATAGTTTATTCAGTAAGAAATAATCTAAAAATCCTCTATCAAAAGATAGATTTCAAAAAAAAATCCTCTCCTTTGAGAAACTTTAATCATTTTTCATGCAAAAATGTTTTTGTATTTACATGCATAAAAACTTAGTAAAAAGAAAATCTATTTATTATGCTTACAAAAATAGGAAAATCCCAAAAAATCTAATTTTCAAATTGCGAAACAAAATATATTTTATGAGTAAATTAAGTTTGTTATTTTAAAATTAAATCTTTTCCAAAATTTTTATTTGTATGAAAGTTTTCTTGCCGTCTCTATTAGTTACTGGAGTTATATACTGACATACTAACTTAATAGACAATTGGTGAAATGAAGAATCAGAAAATTTGAACTTTTGAGCTTGAGTCAGGAGACAGATTTATGTTCAAGCAAAACTTTAACATGCATATTTTTTGGTGGATTTTGGTTTCTAGCGTCAATATTTTACTTTTAGTTATTTTTTACGAAACAATATACTTGAATGACATTTCAACGGCAATTTTTAGTGTCAGCAATATAGTAGTAGCTATTTTAGTCCGTAATGAACTGATTTTGCATTTCTTGTATCGTTTGGCAGTATGGACTTCGGTAAAGATTGTTTATGGCAAATACTATCTTAATAGTGGCGTTCATTACATCGGTGGCGTTCACGCCTCATGTGCTACTTGGGGTTTTCTGTGGCTAATTGTTGATGTATTGCAGCAGTTAGGAAACCCAAGCGATCCTCTATCAATGGCTACATCGAGCGACCCTATATCAATCGCTACATCCAGTATACTGTTAACACTTTTATTTATTATTATCCTCACCGCTACTCCCCCATTCCGCCATAAGTTCCATGACACGTTTGAAATAAGCCATCGCTATCTAGGATGGTCTTGTTTGAGTATTCTCATCTTGCATCAAATTAGATTTCAATTTATCATCGCTCTCAACCAAGCTTATCCTCTAGAAACTTTATTAACTAATCCAGTTTTACTCATGATCGCGCTGATGATTTTCAGTATATTTTTGCCTTGGATAAGCGTGCAGTGTTTTGATAATTTTACAATGCATTGTCCATCTGAAGGGGTTTTAGTTGTAACTCTTCCAGGAAGGGCTGATGTAGGGACATTTGCTCGAATTAGTCTAGATGGTATTGAATGGCATTCCTTTTCTGTTGCTCTAACGAGTTTCAACAAACAAATGGACTCTTCAGAAATTCATTTAATAATCGGCGCGGTAGGCGACTGGACTAAAAATTTGATTCGGCAAGTTCAAAAAGGAAATTTACCCAGACGACTATGGGTTCGTCGAGTCAAGCCTCCTGGTTTTATGTTCTCAATTAACGCTTATTCACGAGTAGTTGTAATCGCAACTGGAGCAGGAATTGCACCAGTCATACCTCATGTGATAGAAAATAGCCATAAACTTTCTATTGTGTGGGTCGCTAACGAACACGAACAAACTTACGGCGAAAAGCTTTGGTCTTTGCTTGACTCTCATCCTCGTTGCAATATTTTTGATACAGGAATGCATGGTAGACCAAATGTAGAGCAGCTAGCTCTTGATGCCGTTCGAGATTTTAGGGCGCAAGCTGTATTTTGTGTATCCAACAAAGCGGTTACTGAAAAGGTGGTCAAGACTTGTTTGGGGAAAGGTATTCCAGCTTATGGAGCTACCTGGGATTCTTGAGGCTACCGTATGCTTTGTTTGTTGCTTAAGGAATGAAATTACGTCCTGTACTTGTTTGAAGGTTGGTTTTCGCGCATACCCTTGCATAGTCGGGCATAGTATGCGTGAGAAGCTATATAAAATTTAAAGCGATCGCGGACTAATAAGCAAGAACATCTTTTCTGCCATTTGTTTGATGAAATTAATTAAAACAGGTTCAGGAAAAATTATCCTTTCGATTCTAGTCCTTAGCTGTCTAGCTGTTATTGGAGTTAGGCTGAGACGTAACTTTTCTCAAATTCGTAGTGTACAAGCTTTTGTTAACGGTGAAATCATTTTTGTGCGGGCATCCATCCCAGGTGAGCTAGAGTTGAAAAGCGAGAAAATTCAGTTGAGCAACCGACTTGAGAAAGGTACACAAATCGGCACAATTAAATCTACTGTCGAAAATCCACGAGTGTCAGTCCTTAAAATTGAAAAGCAGCAATTGGAAACTCGCCTACAGGATTTTCAACAGCAAATCTCTGGGGTAAAACAGCAAATTCAAAATCGAACTAAATTGATGAACTTGTTTAAACAACAAACTGTCACTCAGAGAATGCTTCAACTCAAATACGCCCAACAACAAATAAAACAATATGAAGGGGAAATAGCTCGAGCAAGAGCTACAGAAAGAGTAGCGATTGCTGACGCTCAACGCTTTAGTCGTTTAGCTAAGGACGGAGCAGAGACTATCTCCAAAACCGAAAACGAAATTGCAAAAGCGCAGCAAGCCGAAGCTGTAGTCAAGGAAGCTCAATCAAAAATTGAGCTAGCCAAACTCAACTTAGAAGCAACGAAAGCCGGACTTCAGCTAGAAGGAACTCGCACCTTAAGCTATCCTGAAACTCGCGTTCTAGAACTTGATGTAGAGTTAACAGACCTAAAGCAACAAGAAAGAAACCTCTCTAAAGAAATCCAGAGTATTCAGTCACAGCTATCCATTACCAGTAAAGAATTGCTCCTTCAACAAAATGTCTTAGTTATAGCACCAACAACAGGCGTGATCTGGTCAATTGATTCCAAGCCCCAGGAAATAGTCGAAGCTAATAAATCGATTATTCAGTTACTCAACTGTCAAAATCTTTGGGTAGAGGCGTTCATAAATGAGACTGACGCGTCGAAACTTGTCGTTGGACAAGAAGCCCAAATCAACCTTAATAACTCAAGTAATGTTCAATGGAAAGGACGAGTAGAGACAATCAGAGCAGGTACAGGTCGTTTTGAAGTTGGGCAATATGTTGTAGAACCACCGCCAGAAATTACCCGCCGTCAACTACCAGTACGGGTAGCGACAGTGCGAATCAAAGTTGATTGGCAGAAAACCCCTAGATTTGACGATTTTTGTCTGGCAGGCAGGAGTGTAAATATTCGCTTCATCGAGTCAAAGTCCTCCCCTTTTTAGCAATTTATGCCTTTAATTTTTACAACTATATGGTTTGTGACACAACTAGGCCTAAAAGTAGCGAAGACACATTTTGCCGCCACGCAAAGCTTGAAAACCTTTTTGTCGGTGGAACCATAAGATTGCCGTTAAAACGTGCTTATGCTTCCAATTCATTTCGGCAAAGTTATGCTTTTAAAGAAACAAGCGTGCTATTCCGGTATAGATCATACTTATTCATAGCCGAGAGTGTCACTGGAACGATAACTTGGCAGGAAAGGACATGATATGGTTCCAATCGCAAACAGACAAGTTATGCTTCAAAGTCCTAAACCTGGACTGGGAGCGGATTTCAAAAACAGTACTTTTTTGGCTGACGTTTTTATTAGGTTTAGAGAGTACAAAATTTAAGGACTTGCGGACAGCTTGATGCTTCCATTTTGGGTGTACGGACAAGTTATAGTTTCCATATCAGGAATCTTTAACAATTGCCTCACGTAATAATAAGGGTTTCAGTCACCTAAATTCTCGGTTATGCTTCCAGCCCACATTCCGCACACCCTACTGTCACAATCGGTTTTTTCGGATTTTTACTAACGAGAAAAGCTGTATTTTATACAAAACTCGATAAATTTGAGATGGCGATCGCCATCTCAAAATCCTCAAGTTGGGACTATTCGTACCAAGTTATTAAAGTTAGGAGCTTTGATCCCACATTCCGCACCCACAACTGTCACACCCCAAAGAAACGGATCTATTTAGTACATAAGAACTAATGATTGAGAGAATTGACTAGAATTCATTAAAGGTAAATAGGAATTATTATAATTA
>JAESGT010000142.1_pt1 | contig 14262 bp, 5 predicted proteins | sample 9266261 | NCBI WGS metagenome assembly JAESGT01 (sample SAMN15741584, study PRJNA653494) | algae metagenome | isolation source: Pelatocladus maniniholoensis HA4357-MV3 and co-occurring heterotrophs from... | place: USA: Maniniholo cave near Haena, Hawaii | collected 2009-07-28 | reverse complement strand
TGTCGTGTACTACGATATTTGACCGCGATCCGCCGCTATTTGACCGAGGTGATTGCCTGTGAAACTTAGGCAGCAAGCGGATGAGCATGATGTAGTACGGCTCTTGAAGACCGTTCGACGCTATTTGACCGCAGATTTTCAGATTGAAATACCACGCTATTTGACTGCAACCTCAAGATGCTGCCCCTTGAGTTAGCCTGAAGTTCCTGCTTGTGACAGGGGTTGAGAATCTGAACAAAATTGGAACGTTCCACGCTATTTGTCCTCACCCACCCTATAATCAACGGTAGTCAAATGATCGAGGTTGGGCGATGAACCATGCAACCGAACCTGCTTTAGGCTGGGACGCCTCTAACAAAACAACGCAACTTGCCTTGCGACAGCCTGCATTAGACACAGACGAGCAGTGGGAATTGGTCGATGGAGGAAGCGAACTGCCGGACTATGTGCAGCAGCGAATGCGTGTGATTCAGCAACTCCTGGCAGCGCGGGGGACAAAAACCTATGCTCAAGTGCAGCGACAAGCCGCCCACAGCTTAGGTATCAGTGTGCGAAGCTTGAGACGACTTCTAAAAGCGTGGCAAGAGTCAGGGGTTGCAGGTTTGTCACGCCAACCGCGTTCAGACCAGGGCAGCCTCAAAACCAGTCAGGAGTGGCAAGACTATATCGTCAAAACATATAAGGATGGCAATCGGGGGAGTCGGCAAATCAGTCCGGCTCAGGTTGCCGTTCAAGTGCGAGCGCGTGCCCAAGCCCTTGGGATCGAAGACTACCCTGGGCGCACCACGGTTTATCGGATTCTGCGCCTGCACATCTGCAAACAGCAACAAAAGCGATCGCTAGGCTGGCGGCAGGATCGTTTGACGCTCCACACTCGGGAAGGATTAGCGATTGCCATCGAATGGTCAAATCAAGTCTGGCAGGTGGATCACACCCGCGCTGATGTGCTGGTCGTCGATCAGTCTGGGGAAGTCTTAGGGCGACCGTGGCTGACGATCGTGGTGGACACCTATTCACGGTGCATTATGGGTTTTCATCTTGGATTTGATGCGCCTAGTGCAGCAGTCGTGTGTTTGGCATTGCGCCACGCCATTCTGCCCAAACAGTACAGTTCCGCCTATGAGTTGCACGCCTGTTGGGGAACGTATGGGTTGCCGCAGTATTTGTACACCGATGGAGGAAAGGACTTTCGATCGCGACACCTAGAGCAGGTCGCAACGGAATTAGGGATTGTGCTGTGTTTGCGTCGAAAGCCTTCAGATGGTGGAATTGTGGAGCGACCGTTTGGCACATTCAACAGCCAGTTTTTCTCGACTTTACCTGGCTATGTGAACAGTAACGTGACTGAGCGATCGCCCGTCGCGGAATCAGAAGCTTGCCTGACTTTGCTTCAGCTAGAGCGATTGTTGGTGCGCTACATCGTCGATCACTATAACCAGGCGATCGATGCGCGAATGGGCGATCAAAGCCGCATTGGACGGTGGGAAGCCGGACGGATTGCCCAACTGCCTCTGTTGGGGAACCGTGAGCTAGACCTGTGTTTAATGCGACGCGATCGCCGGACAGTGTACCGCAGTGGCTATCTCCAGTTTGCCAATCTGACTTATCAGGGCGAGCATTTAGCCGCTTATGCGGGGGAGTCGGTTATTGTGCGGTACGACCCCCGCGACATTACCACGGTTTTCATCTATGAAGTGAAAGAGTCACTAGAAGTGTTTCTGACTCGTGCCCATGCAGTCGGCTGGGAAACGGAAACATTATCGTATGCGGAAGCAGTGGCACTCAGCCAGCATAAACGACAAGCGGGCAAAGCCATTAGTAATCGATCTATGCTGGACGAAGTACGTGATCGCGATCAGCGCATCAAGAAACTCCAAAAGCACCCAAAACAGAACGGGAATGCGCTCAAACCCTTCAGTGCTGCTCAACCCGATATTGCACTCAATGATGCACTCGTTGTATCACCCCCCTTGTCTGATGTGCCTGCGAACGACCCCACTGCCCAACCGGAGCCAGAGTCTCACAAGCCGAAGAAGCCTGTGCCCTACGTGCGGGTTTATGATTACGAAGACCTAAAACGGGAGGCAGGCTTACTGTGACACAGCGTGAGATCGAAATCATCGTTCCCCCACAACGTCAACTCGATGCAGCAACTCAGCAACAAATCGAACGCCTGCAACGCCACTGTGTTGTCGAACTCGAATCAGTGCGTCAGTTTCATACCTGGTTAGACGATAAACGGCAGTGTCGGCAAGCCTGCCGGGTGATTGGGGACTCTCGCACGGGCAAGACCTTTGCTTGTAATGCCTATCGGTTGAAGTCTACACTCAATCAAACGAATGGGGATGCCCCGATCGTCCCTGTGATTTATTGGCACGCGACCACCGAAACCGGGCAACGGGAATTGTTTGTGGGACTGCTGAAGCATTTGAAATACCGCATTACGAACGGTACAATTTCTGATCTGCGAGAGCGTGTCTACCGTCTGCTACGAGCCTGTCAGGTGGAGATGATTATTGTGGATGAAGCGCATCGGTTTCGCCCCAAAACCTTCTCAGAGATTCGGGACATCTTCGACCTGTTGGGGATTGCCGTGGTGCTGGTTGGAACTGATCGCCTCGATGCAGTCGTGCGGCGCGATGAACAGGTGCATAACCGCTTCATGGCTTGTCACCGCTTCCATCGGTTTGATGGTCAAGCCTTAGAGGACACTACTGCGATTTGGGAGGAATATGTGCTGAGATTGCCGCAACCTTCTAACCTCACCAGTGCTGCCATGCAGAAAATTTTGGGAGCGACCACTCATGGCTACCTGGGCGCACTCGATGAAATTCTGCGAAACGCTGCCCGACGCGCCCTGCAAAATGGGCAATCGCGGATCGAAGCGTCATTGCTGAGTCAAGTTGCCTTGGAGTACAAGTGATGTGATGCCGACTGATAGCTGGGTGTTTCAAGTGGTTCCCTATCCTGGTGAAAGTTTCGCTGACACTGTTAGCGAAACATTACTTAATATTTTCAACGTAGAGAAATCACTGTTTTAGAAACTTTGGCTTTCACTGCGTTCTATCCAACCTACGGAATAATAAGGCTTTTGAGTATTAAGATATATTTCGCCAACAGTATCTTCGCTCACTTCATGGGTCGCTTTCGCCGTGCTAACGGATTGAGCCATCGGGCGATCGCTGAGCATCTAGGAGAAATACAAACTTCACATATAGTGATAGAAACATCGATTTTACCTTGCTCAATCAGGTAATAGGGGAGTATCGCGAGATGGAAATTCAACCTTGGGTTTTTTATGTACAAGCATACCCACAAGAAAGTTTTGGGCATTTTCTGGGTCGATTTCGCCGCGCCAATTATTTGAGCAGCAAAACATTAGCCGAACATTTAGGGATTCGATTAGAGTGGGTGGCAGCGTGGGAAGTACCCTCACGTCGTCGAAACCCAACCTCGTTACAATTGATAGCCTTATCAAAATTAGTAAACATTTCACCACAGCAATTGCAACAGATGTTACCACCTACTCTATTGCATCTTGCCACCCGATTATGCCCTGCTTGTTATATGGAAATTCCTGTACACCAAGCTAAATGGCAGCAAGCTGGAATTGATGTTTGCGATCGTCATCAACAGCCTCTTTTATCTGCTTGTCCAATGTGTGGAACACCTTTTCGCACACCAGCGTTATGGGATAATATGATGTGTGAATGGTGATTTTTAATTCAGATCGATCATGCAGTGATCATTTACTGCCAAAGTCCAACTGGCGATCGCAAATTCTCAAGCGAATTGAAAAAATGGTTGACCGTGATAACGATAGCTATCCCGACAACCTCTTAAGTCAAACATTCAAATTATTTTACGATTCAGTCCAAGCCAGTTTTGCTGATGTCCAGCGTCAAAAAGCAGAAAGTTCTAACAAGAGTCTTAACCAAAGACAAAATAACGCTATTGACATTAAAGTAGTCAATTTAATTCAATGGGCCAAAGGTCGCTTAGTTACATTGCCAGAAGTACCATCGCTTTGGCATCAAGTAGCAGTTGCCCTAATGATTCTCACTGGTCGCAGGCAGTCAGAAATCATGTCTAGCGCTAAATTCTCACCCGTTGGTTCTGACAGCTATGTGGAGTTTAGCGGTCAACTTAAACGTCACGATGGGGAGACAGTAGGCGCTTATGAAATTCCCGCTCTAGCTAACAGTGCTGAAGCTGTGATTGCTGGACTGCAATGGTTGGAGGATAACAATAAACGTGTTGCCCCTGTCGATCAAAGTTACCAGTCACAGCAAGCCGCCGTTATGCAGCAGAAGCTTACGACGCCGATTGCTTTGTTAGTGATATTGATGAAATTAAAGTTATTTGCGGCAAAGGTTAGCGATCGCCCCCAACTACATCCACCACGCAGGTCGGCATTACTTAAATCTCGATCCACAGATTTGCTGGATTAGGGCGTCGGAAGTTGCAAATCGACCATGGAGTCTGCGTGACGGTGGACTATCTTCCAAACACCTTTATCGAAGCGGAAGATCATGGTTACTCGCAACACTTGCGGTTTCGTCTGGCTCTGTCCCGCGTACAGGACATTCGCGCGTTCTATCGCCACGGTGTAAGCCAAAAATGTGAGTGCGATCGCTTTAATGATCTCTGTGAAAGAAAAAGGGATTAGGAATTTTTAACAGGTGTGAGTAAATAAAATAAACAGTGATAAGCTACCAGCGATATTGGATTGAAAGAGGAGAAATGTGATGAGCTGGGCAGCAGAAGAATTAAAGGGAGTAGATTTGGGAGATAAACGCCGAAATCAACGATTAATAACGATTGTGGAAGACTTGTCAGCACAACCAAATGAGAGTGTAACCCAAGCATCAAGAGACGCAGCAGCAGTACAAGGGGTGTATGAATTCTGGGCAAATCCGCGCATCAAGGCGGAAGCGATAATTTCTTCACATGCCAAAAGTACTGTAGAGCGAATAAAAGAGCATCGAACAATTTTGGCGATCCAAGACACAACAGAATTGGATTTTAGTGATCATAAAAGTAAGAGAGGCATGGGGCCACTCAGTAACCCCGAAGCCAAAGGCTTGAAAGTTCATACGGTTTTAGCAGCAAGTACAGAAGGTGTGCCATTAGGAGTTTTACATCAAAAAGTCTGGTCACGGGAGAAAACAAGGTCTAATGCTAGTAAGCAAAAGCGACAGGCGATCGAGAACAAGGAAAGCATACGTTGGTTAGAAGGACTGGACTTGACTCAAGGATTAATGCCTGCGTTAACTACTGTGATCACAGTAGCAGACAGAGAAGCAGATATATGGGATCTCCAGAAAATAAAATGTCCCGCCCTATCAAATATATTTCGGCTCAACCCAAGGACTGGTGGGCGTTGCGCCCCCAGGCGCAACGCGAGGGCGGGACATTTTATTATTTGGAAGTGCCTATATCAATTGTTTGCGCTTGCGAGACAAAGAAACTCTGAGTTTTTAATCCGTGCAGCACAAAATCGCAACACCAAATCAAACGCCTTTTGTGATGAGGTAGTTCCGTTATTTGAGGCGATTCGTACTACACCAGTATTGGGCAAATTGACTTTAGAGTTACAGCGTACACCCAGACGTGCTGCTCGGAGTGCGACATTAAGTGTGCGAGTTACAAAGTTATGGTTGCAACCACCAGCATCGCTTCAATCTCAGTCAACGCAAGCAATAGAAGTGCATGTGATTGAAGCTTGTGAAGAAAATCCTCCCGAAGGTGAAAAGGCAATATCGTGGCTATTGTTGACAACAATAGAAGTGAAAAATTTTGAGTTAGCTTGTCAATGCTTGGAATGGTACAGTTATCGTTGGCTTATAGAACGTTATCACTACTGTTTAAAAAGTGGATGTCGGATAGAACAATTGCAATTAGAAGACGGTGAGCGAATTAAACGGGCCTTGGCGACATATGCGATCGTAGCTTGGAGATTGTTGTGGCTAACATATGAAGCACGTAGAAATCCAGAGCGCACAGTCGAAGGAATCTTAGAAACTCACGAGTGGCAAGCATTGTACTGTAAGATTCACAAAACGAACAAGCCTCCAAGTGAGGCTCCAAGTTTAGGTGAATGTGTACGGTGGATAGCTCGTTTGGGTGGTTTTCTTGGACGAAAAAGTGACGGAGATCCGGGTATCCAGACGTTATGGCGAGGATTTCAACGATTGAATGATATAGCAGGAATTTGGCAGTTATTGTACCAGGGTGATTTTTAATTCAGATCGATCATCCAGTGATCATTTACTAGCAAAGCTCTAATTAATATTAATCGCAAATGTAAAGAAATATGTGACTAAAGGACAATAGACGAAGACAAATGCTGAAAAAGAGAAAAAGTTTATAAAAATACATGTATAAAAAAAGACTAACAGACTAGATAATGATTAGGCGGTAGCTCGCTTTTCATATCTCTCATGCACACCTTTTCTGTAGTTTGTGCATAATAAATCCATGGTGAGGGCGCAGACTGGGAATTACCTGATGAGTCTGTTAAAAAGAAAGACCGTCGTAAGTGTCACTTGTTTCGCAAACAAGCCTTCCCAATTTTTCGCGTGTTGGTCTGACTTATTTGCGGCAAAGGTTAGCGATCGCCCCATTACCCCAACCGCATCTTCAGCCCCTCCCCTCCAGCATCGAACGACGGGCGATAGTGTACGTCGTGAAAATAAGCCGTGTCGCCCGATGACCGATAGTGTGCAAATCGTTAGTTGATAGGGTGCGGACGGTCGGGAAGTTGGGGCGATCAAGTTGGCTACGCCAACGCACTCATGTACACTCTTAGTTTGCAGTGAGAGTTGGAGGTGATGAGGTTGGCGCGCGATATGCCATCCAGCACGCTACCTGCGGAAGCCGCTTCGCATCTACGCCAACGCAAAGCGGCAAGAAGTACCCCACTTGTGTGCATATGCAGAGATGGGGTGTAACACAACTGGGGTATGCAGAGATGGGGTGTAACACAACTGGGGTATGCAGAGATGGGGTGTAACACAACTGGGGTATGCAGAGATGGGGTGTAACACAACTGGGGTATGCAGAGATGGGGTACTACAGAACCGGGGTATGCAGAGATGGGGTAGCCCCACTTATAGCACCCCGGTCATCGATGACCGGGGTGCTATAAGTGGGGCTACCCCATCTCTGCATACCCCGGTTCTGTAGTACCCCATCTCTGCATACCCCAGTTGTGTTACACCCCATCTCTGCATACCCCAGTTGTGTTACACCCCATCTCTGCATACCCCAGTTGTGTTACACCCCATCTCTGCATACCCCAGTTGTGTTACACCCCATCTCTGCATATGCACACAAGTGGGGTACTTCTTGCCGCTTTGCGTTGGCGTAGATGCGAAGCGGCTTCCGCAGGTAGCGTGCTGGATGGCATATCGCGCGCCAACCTCATCACCTCCAACTCTCACTGCAAACTAAGAGTGTACATGAGTGCGTTGGCGTAGCCAACTTGATCGCCCCAACTTCCCGACCGTCCGCACCCTATCAACTAACGATTTGCACACTATCGGTCATCGGGCGACACGGCTTATTTTCACGACGTACACTATCGCCCGTCGTTCGATGCTGGAGGGGAGGGGCTGAAGATGCGGTTGGGGTAATGGGGCGATCGCTAACCTTTGCCGCAAATAAGTCAGACCAACACGCGAAAAATTGGGAAGGCTTGTTTGCGAAACAAGTGACACTTACGACGGTCTTTCTTTTTAACAGACTCATCAGGTAATTCCCAGTCTGCGCCCTCACCATGGATTTATTATGCACAAACTACAGAAAAGGTGTGCATGAGAGATATGAAAAGCGAGCTACCGCCTAATCATTATCTAGTCTGTTAGTCTTTTTTTATACATGTATTTTTATAAACTTTTTCTCTTTTTCAGCATTTGTCTTCGTCTATTGTCCTTTAGTCACATATTTCTTTACATTTGCGATTAATATTAATTAGAGCTTTGCTAGTAAATGATCACTGGATGATCGATCTGAATTAAAAATCACCCTGGTACAATAACTGCCAAATTCCTGCTATATCATTCAATCGTTGAAATCCTCGCCATAACGTCTGGATACCCGGATCTCCGTCACTTTTTCGTCCAAGAAAACCACCCAAACGAGCTATCCACCGTACACATTCACCTAAACTTGGAGCCTCACTTGGAGGCTTGTTCGTTTTGTGAATCTTACAGTACAATGCTTGCCACTCGTGAGTTTCTAAGATTCCTTCGACTGTGCGCTCTGGATTTCTACGTGCTTCATATGTTAGCCACAACAATCTCCAAGCTACGATCGCATATGTCGCCAAGGCCCGTTTAATTCGCTCACCGTCTTCTAATTGCAATTGTTCTATCCGACATCCACTTTTTAAACAGTAGTGATAACGTTCTATAAGCCAACGATAACTGTACCATTCCAAGCATTGACAAGCTAACTCAAAATTTTTCACTTCTATTGTTGTCAACAATAGCCACGATATTGCCTTTTCACCTTCGGGAGGATTTTCTTCACAAGCTTCAATCACATGCACTTCTATTGCTTGCGTTGACTGAGATTGAAGCGATGCTGGTGGTTGCAACCATAACTTTGTAACTCGCACACTTAATGTCGCACTCCGAGCAGCACGTCTGGGTGTACGCTGTAACTCTAAAGTCAATTTGCCCAATACTGGTGTAGTACGAATCGCCTCAAATAACGGAACTACCTCATCACAAAAGGCGTTTGATTTGGTGTTGCGATTTTGTGCTGCACGGATTAAAAACTCAGAGTTTCTTTGTCTCGCAAGCGCAAACAATTGATATAGGCACTTCCAAATAATAAAATGTCCCGCCCTCGCGTTGCGCCTGGGGGCGCAACGCCCACCAGTCCTTGGGTTGAGCCGAAATATATTTGATAGGGCGGGACATTTTATTTTCTGGAGATCCCATATATCTGCTTCTCTGTCTGCTACTGTGATCACAGTAGTTAACGCAGGCATTAATCCTTGAGTCAAGTCCAGTCCTTCTAACCAACGTATGCTTTCCTTGTTCTCGATCGCCTGTCGCTTTTGCTTACTAGCATTAGACCTTGTTTTCTCCCGTGACCAGACTTTTTGATGTAAAACTCCTAATGGCACACCTTCTGTACTTGCTGCTAAAACCGTATGAACTTTCAAGCCTTTGGCTTCGGGGTTACTGAGTGGCCCCATGCCTCTCTTACTTTTATGATCACTAAAATCCAATTCTGTTGTGTCTTGGATCGCCAAAATTGTTCGATGCTCTTTTATTCGCTCTACAGTACTTTTGGCATGTGAAGAAATTATCGCTTCCGCCTTGATGCGCGGATTTGCCCAGAATTCATACACCCCTTGTACTGCTGCTGCGTCTCTTGATGCTTGGGTTACACTCTCATTTGGTTGTGCTGACAAGTCTTCCACAATCGTTATTAATCGTTGATTTCGGCGTTTATCTCCCAAATCTACTCCCTTTAATTCTTCTGCTGCCCAGCTCATCACATTTCTCCTCTTTCAATCCAATATCGCTGGTAGCTTATCACTGTTTATTTTATTTACTCACACCTGTTAAAAATTCCTAATCCCTTTTTCTTTCACAGAGATCATTAAAGCGATCGCACTCACATTTTTGGCTTACACCGTGGCGATAGAACGCGCGAATGTCCTGTACGCGGGACAGAGCCAGACGAAACCGCAAGTGTTGCGAGTAACCATGATCTTCCGCTTCGATAAAGGTGTTTGGAAGATAGTCCACCGTCACGCAGACTCCATGGTCGATTTGCAACTTCCGACGCCCTAATCCAGCAAATCTGTGGATCGAGATTTAAGTAATGCCGACCTGCGTGGTGGATGTAGTTGGGGGCGATCGCTAACCTTTGCCGCAAATAACTTTAATTTCATCAATATCACTAACAAAGCAATCGGCGTCGTAAGCTTCTGCTGCATAACGGCGGCTTGCTGTGACTGGTAACTTTGATCGACAGGGGCAACACGTTTATTGTTATCCTCCAACCATTGCAGTCCAGCAATCACAGCTTCAGCACTGTTAGCTAGAGCGGGAATTTCATAAGCGCCTACTGTCTCCCCATCGTGACGTTTAAGTTGACCGCTAAACTCCACATAGCTGTCAGAACCAACGGGTGAGAATTTAGCGCTAGACATGATTTCTGACTGCCTGCGACCAGTGAGAATCATTAGGGCAACTGCTACTTGATGCCAAAGCGATGGTACTTCTGGCAATGTAACTAAGCGACCTTTGGCCCATTGAATTAAATTGACTACTTTAATGTCAATAGCGTTATTTTGTCTTTGGTTAAGACTCTTGTTAGAACTTTCTGCTTTTTGACGCTGGACATCAGCAAAACTGGCTTGGACTGAATCGTAAAATAATTTGAATGTTTGACTTAAGAGGTTGTCGGGATAGCTATCGTTATCACGGTCAACCATTTTTTCAATTCGCTTGAGAATTTGCGATCGCCAGTTGGACTTTGGCAGTAAATGATCACTGCATGATCGATCTGAATTAAAAATCACCATTCACACATCATATTATCCCATAACGCTGGTGTGCGAAAAGGTGTTCCACACATTGGACAAGCAGATAAAAGAGGCTGTTGATGACGATCGCAAACATCAATTCCAGCTTGCTGCCATTTAGCTTGGTGTACAGGAATTTCCATATAACAAGCAGGGCATAATCGGGTGGCAAGATGCAATAGAGTAGGTGGTAACATCTGTTGCAATTGCTGTGGTGAAATGTTTACTAATTTTGATAAGGCTATCAATTGTAACGAGGTTGGGTTTCGACGACGTGAGGGTACTTCCCACGCTGCCACCCACTCTAATCGAATCCCTAAATGTTCGGCTAATGTTTTGCTGCTCAAATAATTGGCGCGGCGAAATCGACCCAGAAAATGCCCAAAACTTTCTTGTGGGTATGCTTGTACATAAAAAACCCAAGGTTGAATTTCCATCTCGCGATACTCCCCTATTACCTGATTGAGCAAGGTAAAATCGATGTTTCTATCACTATATGTGAAGTTTGTATTTCTCCTAGATGCTCAGCGATCGCCCGATGGCTCAATCCGTTAGCACGGCGAAAGCGACCCATGAAGTGAGCGAAGATACTGTTGGCGAAATATATCTTAATACTCAAAAGCCTTATTATTCCGTAGGTTGGATAGAACGCAGTGAAAGCCAAAGTTTCTAAAACAGTGATTTCTCTACGTTGAAAATATTAAGTAATGTTTCGCTAACAGTGTCAGCGAAACTTTCACCAGGATAGGGAACCACTTGAAACACCCAGCTATCAGTCGGCATCACATCACTTGTACTCCAAGGCAACTTGACTCAGCAATGACGCTTCGATCCGCGATTGCCCATTTTGCAGGGCGCGTCGGGCAGCGTTTCGCAGAATTTCATCGAGTGCGCCCAGGTAGCCATGAGTGGTCGCTCCCAAAATTTTCTGCATGGCAGCACTGGTGAGGTTAGAAGGTTGCGGCAATCTCAGCACATATTCCTCCCAAATCGCAGTAGTGTCCTCTAAGGCTTGACCATCAAACCGATGGAAGCGGTGACAAGCCATGAAGCGGTTATGCACCTGTTCATCGCGCCGCACGACTGCATCGAGGCGATCAGTTCCAACCAGCACCACGGCAATCCCCAACAGGTCGAAGATGTCCCGAATCTCTGAGAAGGTTTTGGGGCGAAACCGATGCGCTTCATCCACAATAATCATCTCCACCTGACAGGCTCGTAGCAGACGGTAGACACGCTCTCGCAGATCAGAAATTGTACCGTTCGTAATGCGGTATTTCAAATGCTTCAGCAGTCCCACAAACAATTCCCGTTGCCCGGTTTCGGTGGTCGCGTGCCAATAAATCACAGGGACGATCGGGGCATCCCCATTCGTTTGATTGAGTGTAGACTTCAACCGATAGGCATTACAAGCAAAGGTCTTGCCCGTGCGAGAGTCCCCAATCACCCGGCAGGCTTGCCGACACTGCCGTTTATCGTCTAACCAGGTATGAAACTGACGCACTGATTCGAGTTCGACAACACAGTGGCGTTGCAGGCGTTCGATTTGTTGCTGAGTTGCTGCATCGAGTTGACGTTGTGGGGGAACGATGATTTCGATCTCACGCTGTGTCACAGTAAGCCTGCCTCCCGTTTTAGGTCTTCGTAATCATAAACCCGCACGTAGGGCACAGGCTTCTTCGGCTTGTGAGACTCTGGCTCCGGTTGGGCAGTGGGGTCGTTCGCAGGCACATCAGACAAGGGGGGTGATACAACGAGTGCATCATTGAGTGCAATATCGGGTTGAGCAGCACTGAAGGGTTTGAGCGCATTCCCGTTCTGTTTTGGGTGCTTTTGGAGTTTCTTGATGCGCTGATCGCGATCACGTACTTCGTCCAGCATAGATCGATTACTAATGGCTTTGCCCGCTTGTCGTTTATGCTGGCTGAGTGCCACTGCTTCCGCATACGATAATGTTTCCGTTTCCCAGCCGACTGCATGGGCACGAGTCAGAAACACTTCTAGTGACTCTTTCACTTCATAGATGAAAACCGTGGTAATGTCGCGGGGGTCGTACCGCACAATAACCGACTCCCCCGCATAAGCGGCTAAATGCTCGCCCTGATAAGTCAGATTGGCAAACTGGAGATAGCCACTGCGGTACACTGTCCGGCGATCGCGTCGCATTAAACACAGGTCTAGCTCACGGTTCCCCAACAGAGGCAGTTGGGCAATCCGTCCGGCTTCCCACCGTCCAATGCGGCTTTGATCGCCCATTCGCGCATCGATCGCCTGGTTATAGTGATCGACGATGTAGCGCACCAACAATCGCTCTAGCTGAAGCAAAGTCAGGCAAGCTTCTGATTCCGCGACGGGCGATCGCTCAGTCACGTTACTGTTCACATAGCCAGGTAAAGTCGAGAAAAACTGGCTGTTGAATGTGCCAAACGGTCGCTCCACAATTCCACCATCTGAAGGCTTTCGACGCAAACACAGCACAATCCCTAATTCCGTTGCGACCTGCTCTAGGTGTCGCGATCGAAAGTCCTTTCCTCCATCGGTGTACAAATACTGCGGCAACCCATACGTTCCCCAACAGGCGTGCAACTCATAGGCGGAACTGTACTGTTTGGGCAGAATGGCGTGGCGCAATGCCAAACACACGACTGCTGCACTAGGCGCATCAAATCCAAGATGAAAACCCATAATGCACCGTGAATAGGTGTCCACCACGATCGTCAGCCACGGTCGCCCTAAGACTTCCCCAGACTGATCGACGACCAGCACATCAGCGCGGGTGTGATCCACCTGCCAGACTTGATTTGACCATTCGATGGCAATCGCTAATCCTTCCCGAGTGTGGAGCGTCAAACGATCCTGCCGCCAGCCTAGCGATCGCTTTTGTTGCTGTTTGCAGATGTGCAGGCGCAGAATCCGATAAACCGTGGTGCGCCCAGGGTAGTCTTCGATCCCAAGGGCTTGGGCACGCGCTCGCACTTGAACGGCAACCTGAGCCGGACTGATTTGCCGACTCCCCCGATTGCCATCCTTATATGTTTTGACGATATAGTCTTGCCACTCCTGACTGGTTTTGAGGCTGCCCTGGTCTGAACGCGGTTGGCGTGACAAACCTGCAACCCCTGACTCTTGCCACGCTTTTAGAAGTCGTCTCAAGCTTCGCACACTGATACCTAAGCTGTGGGCGGCTTGTCGCTGCACTTGAGCATAGGTTTTTGTCCCCCGCGCTGCCAGGAGTTGCTGAATCACACGCATTCGCTGCTGCACATAGTCCGGCAGTTCGCTTCCTCCATCGACCAATTCCCACTGCTCGTCTGTGTCTAATGCAGGCTGTCGCAAGGCAAGTTGCGTTGTTTTGTTAGAGGCGTCCCAGCCTAAAGCAGGTTCGGTTGCATGGTTCATCGCCCAACCTCGATCATTTGACTACCGTTGATTATAGGGTGGGTGAGGACAAATAGCGTGGAACGTTCCAATTTTGTTCAGATTCTCAACCCCTGTCACAAGCAGGAACTTCAGGCTAACTCAAGGGGCAGCATCTTGAGGTTGCAGTCAAATAGCGTGGTATTTCAATCTGAAAATCTGCGGTCAAATAGCGTCGAACGGTCTTCAAGAGCCGTACTACATCATGCTCATCCGCTTGCTGCCTAAGTTTCACAGGCAATCACCTCGGTCAAATAGCGGCGGATCGCGGTCAAATATCGTAGTACACGACA
>JAESGT010000141.1_pt1 | contig 14549 bp, 11 predicted proteins | sample 9266261 | NCBI WGS metagenome assembly JAESGT01 (sample SAMN15741584, study PRJNA653494) | algae metagenome | isolation source: Pelatocladus maniniholoensis HA4357-MV3 and co-occurring heterotrophs from... | place: USA: Maniniholo cave near Haena, Hawaii | collected 2009-07-28 | reverse complement strand
GAATATATCTAATAAATTTTCCTATCCCAAATCTCTTTTTTTGAGATAAATGTAATTTTTTACTCCTTTTTCAAGAATCAACTTCCGTAATAACCGATTGTGACAGTTAAGGGTGCGGAACGTGGGTGATAAACCAGCTTAACTGCCAACGCTTTCCTTACCTCACGCGCATCTGGACGTAAATCTATAAAATTTTGTAGTTCGGCGATCGCCTCCACTACCATTCCCTCTGTTGACTGTTCCTGCGATACTCCTACCGTCAGTGTGGCTGTTTGTGAATGCTGACTTATCATTGTTCACTCTTAGACTTGTACGCCTCACCGTATTTTCTCTTAGTCTTGTTCAGAAATCAAATAGGAGTCCTATAACTCCGTCACAAAGGTGCTTATCGTTATTACTCACATTGGGATTGGTTTTAAGATAATCGCTCACCCAATCGCAACCTAACACTAGTAGCTGTTTTATATCTAAATTCTTCTGCCAATCCCATAGAATCACAGTTTCGTCCTTACTTCCTGAAGCCAGAGTTTTCCCATCTGGGCTGAAAGCTATTGTGCGAACTACATCCCTATGTCCTATGAGAGTTTTTATGAAGGTACTGTCATCAGTTTTCCAAAGTTTCACTGTGTTGTCATTACTTGCTGTGGCAATTATTTGACCATCGGGACTAAAAGTTACTGCACGAACTGCATCTCTATGTGCAGAGAGGGTTTTGTAGGGACGAGTTGAAAACTCACCTTTTCCTTCTTGTTTCCAAAGTTTCACTGTGTTATCATTACTTGCTGTGGCAATTATTTGACCATCGGGACTAAAAGCTACTGCACGAACTGCATCTCTATGTGCAGAGAGGGTTTTGTAGGGACGAGTTGAAAACTCACCTCTTCCTTCTCGTTTCCAAAGTTTAACCGTCCCATTGTTATGTGCTGAAGCAATCAACTCGCCATTAGGACTAAAACTGACTCCCCAAACCCTATCCCCACCTGCTTGTAGGGTTTTGTCCAACTTGCCATCGGTTGTCCATAGTTGCACAGTCCCGTCTTGACCCCCCGTGGCAATCATCTGACTATCAGGGCTAAAACTTGCTCCTAAAACCACTTTTTGATTGAGTTCTCCTGTATGTCCTGCTAAAAACTTGAGAGCAGTGCCATCCGACTTCCTAATTTGCACACTTCTATCACTACTTGCTGTAACAATCAGTTCTCCATTGGGGCTGAAAACTGCTGTAGGCACAGGACCGCCGCGCCATTTCTCAGTTTTTAGTAGCTTGCCGTTGTGCTGCCAGAAACTAACATACCCGTGTCCATTTGTTGTAACAATTTTTTTGCCATCGGGGCTATAAGCGACTGCGTAAACCTGACTGTCATGCTTTAAGGCTTTTAAAGATGTGCCTTCAGGTTTCCAAAGTTTGACGCTGCCATCATAACTTGCCGAGGCAAGAGTCTGAGCATCGGGGCTATAAGCAACTGCACGAACCACATCCCTGTGTCCTTTGAGGGTGGTCACCAAACTGCCGTTAGTTTTCCATATTTTTACTGTTTTGTCCCCACTCGCTGTAGCAATTAGCTCACCATTGGGGCTAAAATTGACACCCCAAACTGCATCATTATGCCCTTGGAGGATTTTGTCGGGCTTAGTTTCATATTCACCTGTGCTATCCCTTTTCCAGAGATAAACATTCTTGTCAACGCTAGCTGCGGCGAGCATTTGACCATCGGGGCTGAAAGATACTGCGGTAATAGCTCCTTGCTGATAACTTTGGAGCGGTTGCCAACCACCATCAGCTTTCCAAAGTTTGAGACCACCCCAACCTCCAGAGGCAATTATCTTATCATCTGGACTGAAGGCGATCGCCATTTGTACATCCACCCCTTCTAAGTTTTTGAGCAAAGTCCCGTTGTCTGGATTCCAAAGTTGTAGCGTGTTAATTTTTTGCTGCCCCTCCACTTTTGTCGTTGCGATCGCTATTATCTTACTATCGGGACTAAAAGCGATCGCGCCAATGTCACCTTTATGTTCTGTAAAGTAAATGTTGTAGGGCATTGGCAACCGTCGTCTGGGTATCTGTATCTACCCAAGGTAACTTTTTCAATTGTTGCCCCGCCCTAATTGCTGCTGTGAGTCCTTCCAACTCTTGATTCGACGTAAATAAAGCTTCTGAGGATGCACTGGTAGTTGTGATTTCACTGATACTTGCCTTCTGCCATTGCCACCCAGCCACCCCTGCCAAACTCAAGGCTACAACCAAGCCAACAGAGAGTCCCAAGACAGTATATTGTCGCCTACGCTTTTTCTTTCTACTCTCACGCTCCCGAAATTCCACACTCAGCCCAATAAAACTCCTCTCCACCGTACTCAATTCTAAAAAACGTTGTCTTTCCCAATATTCGGCATCCACCAGGGACTTTCCTCGTAACAGCGCCCCTTCATCATTACCGCTACTCTCCCAAGTACGCATTGCTACCCGCAAACTTTCTTGCCAGTGGCGAAAGTCCCTATCTTGCTGCATCCACTGATGTAATTGTCCCCAATTACGGATCAAGGCTTCATGGACAACCTCTACTGTATCTAAACCTGTTTTCTCATCCCGTCCCGTCACCACCAAACGAGCATTAGCCAAGCGAGTTACCAAATCCCAATTTTCCTCACCCACCTCAGCGCGGGTAGCTACGCGGCGGGTATCCTCCGCTCCTTCTCCTGGATGCACCAGTTGAATAAAAATTCGCTGCGCCCGTTCTTTTTCCTCGAAGTTTAGCTGGTTATATGCTTCATCCGCATAACCAGCCAATGCTGCTTCTACTCCACCAATTTCCTTGTAAGCAGCACGGGTCAACTGGGCATGAAGCTGTTTTGCCCACAGTTGAGTAAGGGCAAACTCCAATAAAGGTAAATTCCCCGGTTCTACACTAATAGTGGAAAGAATGCGTTCAACAAGCCCCTCCTCAATTGTCACCCCCAGTAACGCCGCAGGCTTTTCTACCACCGCTTGCAGTTCTTCATCCGTCATGGGACTAAGTTTTAAGTCTGCATACTGCAAGGCATCAGCAAAGGGACGATAAGACAATGCTTGTCCTAAAAAGTCTGCCCTGAGAGTGATGACAAAAGTAAAATTACGACAGTGAGAGATTGCTTCTAACAATCTATCTAAGAAAGCTTTACGCTCTTGTGCATCTCTGCTCATAGTGTAAAGTTCTTCAAATTGGTCGGCAACTAGTAATAAACGCTGGTTGGGGTCAACAGAGAGGATATCATCCACCACATCCCGCAACCCATTTTCACACTGTCCCAGGTCGCTGGCAAGATTTCTAATCTCCCGCAAGCGTTCTGTGCGGCTAAGTACAGGTGGCAATATTTGAGACCCTTTTTGATGGTGGGTTGTACTAATACCAATTTTGTGTGAAGATGCAACATCCTCCATCCCCCCAACTCCAATCTCCCCATCCCCCCTTATTAAGGGGGGATCAGAAAGTGCCACTTCATTGAGAAACGGCATAAAATGGGATTCTTGCTGGTCAACAAGGGCAGTTGCCAGGTTAAACAAAGGTCTGGAACCAGGTCGAAAGTCAACAATATGCCAGTTACCAGTATCTCGCAGACGCTTCACCAAACCAGCGAACACCACGCTAGATTTACCGCTACCACTAGAACCAATCACCGCAACCAAGGGCTGATTTTGCACCGCATCTATCAACATCTGGGTGAAAGATTCCCGTCCAAAAAAGAATTGTGCATCCTCTTCCCGAAAGGCAAACAAACCACGATAGGGACTAATTTCGGTGGGACGGCGACCTAAGTCTAACCAATGTGGTGGAGCTGTACCCGCATTTTGACAAATTACTGGCAACCAAGAGGCACAGGGATATTTATCCTCAAGGCCATGCAGTTTTAACCTTGCTTCTTTTACTGCTTGATATAAGGGCTTGCCATCATTCGCATAAGCCACCAAAAAATGCTTTAAAAATACCTGTGCCACTTCATCTGGCACTTGTTCTCGCATCACAATAATTTGAGAAATGTGTAGCGCTTCTAACTCAGACCCTAATCCCAAACCATCACAGGAATTGAAAATCGCCACAGCTAACCCGTTGCTCTTCGCTTTTTTCAAGCCATATTTGAGGTCATCAGTAGTTAAGCTTTCCTGATTCTCATTAATGTATATTCGACCACTATCTCCCACAGTCTGGCTATGACCTGCAAAAAACAGGATATCCCAAGGTTTCTCCCACAAGGAATCGTTGATTTCGTGACGTTGGGGCTGTACTAAAAAGGTAACATCGGCATTAGGTAAACTGTTGAGCAACTTTCGGTCTGTTTCGATATTAATACCAGTACTGTTGCCCAAAATCGCTAGAATTTTGACTTGATCTCTTTTGGTAGGAGTTTTCGCTGTGATAGTTTTTTGATAATCGGTTGCACTCAAAGCTAGTTCGGCATTGGGATATTCTTCCACTAAATCCCAAAGATGCCAAGGTATTTGTCGCAACTGCTGACTTGATGTGCGAATTAGCACCCGCACCAATTCTTTTTCTTGTAATTCCTTTAACCAACTTTCCCGGATGGGACGAAAAGACTCTGAAAGCAGCCAGTTATTCAGTCGTTTTTGTAACTCCTTACCTGAATTTTTGCAATCTTCGTATTTCTGAGTAATAGAACCTTCGTAAGTAACTTTTATAGCTTTGATACCGCGAGGAGAACTCCCCAAACTACGATAGTGCCATCGCCACTGGTCAATTGTTGTCTGTAAGGGAGCAATTGGTGGTAGATTACCAGTGACTTCTTTATGTGGGCTAACACCTTCATGAGCAATTGAAAGCGTTACCCGTACACCCTGCTGTAAATCGCCATCTAGTTTTAGAACAACCAACTTTGTCATTGGCAATACCACAATTGTGTGATGCACAAATCATCATGAGTATATATAGTTGTTGTTTGCTACTTTATGCAAAGGAATAAAGGCTGCAATTATCTTTTCAGGAGTGTATAAGTAAGTCGGCGTAAAAAAAATCAAGCTATGTGACTAAATGTAAAATCAGCGAATAGCTTAGAAATTGGTCATTCTACAGTTTTTACAAAACTAAACATATCTTATTTTCTCTGTAAGTCCCTTAATTTCAGATGATAAAATTATCTATCACACTAACATCTCCTAAAGCGATCTTGACGCTGAAATTATCTCCTACAGCAGCGTTAAATTCCAATACAATTCTTTTGTTATCATTTTTGGCTTTAGCTTCCATAACAGCAGTTTCCTCTTGATCTAAAATCATGGCATGAAGAGAGGATGGCAAGTATTCTTGACCATTTGTTGGATGTAGCTCTACCATAATTTTCATATCGTCAAAGTTGTTTTTGTCATGACTGACTTTAACAACTATCCCTACTGATTCCTTGTTAGCTTGTATCCCAAAATCAATCAATTTAGCCCGCTCAACAGAGTTTTTAAACCCCTCTTCAGCACTTCTAGATTGCCAAGCTAGTTCAGTTAAAAATATAGATTCAATTGTTGACCAACCTGAATCAAAAATATTCTCAAACCATCTTTTTAAGTTCACAACACTTTGACTGGATAAATCCAAACTTTGATTAGATAAATCCAAACTTTGATTAGATAAATCCAAATTTTGACTAGATGAATCCAAACTTTGATTAGATGAACCCAAACTTTGACTAGATGAACCCAAACTTTGACTAGATGAACCCAAACTTTGATTAGATAAATCCAAACTTTGACTAGATGAATCCAAACTTTGACTCTTACATTTAGTTGTTTGTAATTCTAGAGATTCTAAATAATCCAGTAAATTTTCTAGAGGTTGTAGTTGCTTAATAGGTAAGTTATCAATTGATACCTCCTTGACAAATCCTAACAACTTGGCTGATTGTAAAGATTCACTTATTTCTACAGCAACATAGCCAAGCCTGTTTGATTGGACTTCTAGTGGCACATAAACAAACTGTGCATTTTCTAACACAGGACGGCATTCCAGCTTCCCCAAATTTTTAATCAATAAATCAGCTACGTCCATCAGAGTTTGTTGTACAGGATTCCAACTGTCACTTGCATAAGTGTCAGTTTCAAACCCCATACATTCTAGATAGAAATTCACGAAAGATACAGACAAGGTATTAAGCAAAACCTGCTGGCTTTTTTCTGGGGTAGCTTGCTGTCTTGACCATTTTTCTGCTAGCCTGCGAGCGACGGTTGATATCGGACCAGTAAATGTAGAAATAGTTGCCATGTCACTCATCATTTTTTCCTTTAAGTTAAGTCTTTACCACCACATAAATCTCTAAATTCGTCACGAAATTTTTCTAAAGTTCGCTGATAAAAGTTACTTAATGTTGCCACTGGAATATTCAATTCTGCGGAAATGTCTTTCCAAGATATACCTGACCATCTTTTTACAGCAATTTCTTGGAAATTTACTTGGGGATATTTTTTGATATGTGCTTGTTTAAAAATTCCTTTTGGGTCTATTTCTATATGTCGTCTGATTTTTTTAAAAGCAAAGATATAATGATCCTCGTCCTCGCTATCATCAAATGCTAAATCCTCCAAGTTTTCTAAAACAGAACTTTCGACATTAATTTCATTGGCAGAGCCAATTATTTTGGGAATAGCCTCTTTAAAAAAACGTTGACTTAATAACATATTAACCCAAGTCATAAATGAAGCCCGTTCCGGGTCGTACTTATGAAGATTTTTACAGATATACAAAAATAGGTCTTGTACTGCCTCCTGATAAATTTGTTCGTAAACTCCTGGAAATTGACCTTTATATGGGTGGCAAAGTTTGCCTGAGCGGTATATACCATCGATTAGTTTTGATAAAATTATCCGTCTAACTGTTGTCCCTAGAGGATGTTGTTGGGCTTGTAGAGCTAGCTCTTGAAGCTGTTGCTCGTTCATAAATTATTCATTTGTGAGAATCATATTCCTCTAAAAACTATCGGATGGTAATTGTGGCTTTTATCCAAATCGTCTGGCAAAGTTTACAAAAATTTACAATCTTGTGTTCACAGGCTATTGAGTAAAACAGCAAGCCCTACGTATGAGAGGAAGTAGCCGCTCAATATCAAGTAAAAGAAGAGACACAAGCATTTGAGGAAAAATAAATTCAAGGGCAGTCTGTGCAGCCTCACCCCAATCAGGAAGTACGTCGTGTTCACAGGCCAATCCTCGAAATAAAAGCAAGCGCCGTATTAAAAATTTCTGGCTTCACCCGAACTCAGGTTATTTAAGTTCTCGGTGATGTTGAAAATACGGTGCACCTAAAGCTGCTGGAGGTGTTGATTTAGTTTTGTTACTAACTAGAGCGAAAAGTGCGATCGCATAGGGTAACATCACCAAAAATTGGTAAGGTACATTTACACCTAATGCCTGAATTCGTAACTGCAATGCTTCGGTTGCACCAAATAAGAAGCAGGCAAAAGCACTACCGTAAGGATGCCACCTACCAAATATCAATGCTGCGATCGCAATAAATCCTTTGCCAGCACTCATACCCTCAGCAAAATATCTTACCTGTACTAGGCTTAAATAAGCACCTCCCAAACTCACAAGACACCCACCGAACACTACAGCTAAATAGCGCACACGTTGCACAGAAATCCCAGACGTTTCAGCAGCCTTGGGATATTCTCCGACTGCACGCAAAGTTAAACCAAAGCTGGTATGAAACAAAATATATGTACTCAATATGACTAAAATAAAAAGCAAATACACAAAAATATTTTGCTGAAATAGTAAAGTGCCTAATAAAGGAAGATTGGCAAGCCCAGGAATAATAATTGGCTCAATTCCCACAAGACGCTGGGTACTACTACTATCAAACGCCAACCGCGCCAAAAAAGATGTTAATCCAGCCGCTACAAGATTAATCGCCAGTCCAGAAACTAACTGATTAACGTATAAACTCACACATAAAAAAGCATGGAGTAGCCCCACCATTGCCCCAGAAATCAATGCAGCAAAGATACCAATCCAAGGATTATGAGTGTAAAAAGTAGCGCTCGCACTAGTAAAAGCACCAGTCAATAACATACCTTCTAAGGCAATATTCAACACTCCAGAACGTTCCGAATACATTCCCCCCAAGGCAGCAAATGCTAAAGGTGTGGCGAGGCGGAGACTGGCAACGAGGTAATCTGAAAAAAAGTCATTAGTCATTTGTAAGAGGAGGGAACAGGGAACGGGGAACGGGGAACGGGGAACAGGGAACAGGGAACAGGGAACAGGAAATAGGTAATTTCTCCCTTGTCCTCCTTGTCCTCTGTTATCTCCCTATTTCACGTCTTTCCACAGCAAGACTAATCGCAATAAATAACATAGTTAAACCTTGAATAGCATAAACTACAGTCACTGGCACTCCTGCACTACGCTGCATAACATTTGCACCACTACGCAACGCAGCGAAGAATAAACAATTGAGTATTACACCTAAAACACTACCGCGACTGAGGAAGGCAATGGCGATCGCATCAAAACCGTAACCAGGAGAAACTTGTTCAAACAAGCGATATTTCAACCCCATCACCTCACAAGCACCAGCTAATCCAGCTAAACCACCCGCCAACGCCATCACCAACATTACTGTACGTTCCACAGAAATACCAGCATAACCCGAAGCGATAGGGTTAAATCCCACAGCGTTGATTTGATAACCCAGAGGCGATCGCATCAACAACACCCACAAAATCGCCGCCGCCATGAACCCCAGCACAATTCCCCCATGAGCAAGACTTCCTGGTAGAATAATTGGCAAATAAGCAGACTTAGCAATCAGTGGTGAATAAGGACTTGGTGCGTTTGGTGCTTTGAGTGGATTCTGAACTAAGTAGCTAACCAAGTTGACTGCAATATAGTTCAGCAGTAACGTTGTGATCACCTCGTTGACTCCACGTATAGCTTTCAAATAACCTGGAATCCAACCCCAAACTGTACCAAAAACAAAACCTACTAACAATGCTAACGGGATGTGAATAAATGCAGGTAAACCCTGCACGTACAAACCTACCAAAGCACTTCCTAAAGCACCCAAACAAATTTGTCCTTCCCCACCGATATTAAATTGACCAGCACCCAATGCAACTAATACGCCTAAACTGGTTAACAATAGCGGTGCCATTTTGGTAAGCGTATTGCCAAATCCAAAGTATGTAGAGAGAGATTCTTGAAATAAGGCGGTATATGCAGTGATAGGATTTGCCCCAGCCAGTAAGATGAGAACTGCACCAACAATCAAGGCGGATGCGATCGCGATCAGGGGTGAGAATATAGATTGTAGGAGTTTGCTACGATAAATTTCCATCATTCTCCATCCTTGACTCTTCCTCTTCCTCCCCCCATCAACAAACCAATTTCCTCTATCGTCGTCCTCTGTGCATCCAAAATATCCACGAACTCACCCCTGTACATTACAGCAATGTGATCGCTGATTGCCATCACTTCTTCCAATTCAGTAGAAATATACAAAATCGCTGCACCCCTTTGTGTTTGGGCTATTAACCGCCTCTGTACAGCTTGTGTCGCCCCCACATCCAGTCCCCGTGTCGGTTGCATCGCTACAATTAACTGCGGTTGTCCTGCTAATTCCCGCGCTAACACTACCTTTTGCTGATTTCCTCCCGATAGATGACTTACCTTGACATCAATTCCCGCAGCCCGGATATCAAACTCTTGCATTGCAGACTTGGCATTATTGTTGATTATTTCAGGTTGCAACAGAAAGCGATGGCAGAACGGCACTTTTTTAAAAGCCTTTAATATCAAATTTTGGGCAATGCTAAACTGCAACACCAAACCCATTTTCTGCCTATCTTCTGGGATATAGCCAATTATCCCCTCAATCTTGTTTAATAAGGGATCTGCAAACTCAATTTTCCCTCGCTTGATATTTCTGATTCCTGCGATTGCATCTGCCAATTCTCGCTGTCCATTGCCATCCACACCAGCAATGCCCAAAATTTCCCCTGCTCGTAAATCAAATGATACATTTTTGACAGTAATAATACCCCTATCATCTGCAACTTGTAATCTCTGCACAGATAATACTAACTTTCCTGGCAAAGCTGGAAATTTATTTAGTTGTAAAGAAACCTCGCGTCCCACCATCAATTCTGCTAACTGTTGAGGTGTAGTTTGTTGTGTTGTCGTTGTTGTAACTACATGCCCTCGTCGCAACACCGTAAGTGTGTCACACAGGTTCATTACCTCTTCTAATTTATGACTGATAAAAATAATTGTGCTGCCACTGGCTGCGAGTTGGCGCAAAATATCAAATAAGGATTTTACTTCCTTTGGTGTTAGAACTGCTGTGGGCTCATCGAGAATTAATAACTTAGCTTTGCGGTAGAGAACTTTGAGAATTTCTACTCGCTGTTGCATACCTACTGGTAAATTTCCTACTTTAGTAGAGGCATTAATATCTAATTTGTAAGTTTGGGATAAAGCAGCAATTTCCTGTTGTTTTTTACGCAGATTCAGATGCCAATTATTTTCTAATCCCAAGATAATATTTTCTGTAATAGACAACTGTGGTACAAGCATGAAATGCTGGTATATCATGCCTATACCCAATTTAATTGCTTCTTTTGGTGAGGGAATTATGACTGGTTTTTCTTGCAAGTAGATTTGACCCTCGTCGGGTTGATAAAGACCACTAATAATATTCATTAAAGTGGTCTTTCCTGCACCATTTTCGCCCAAAATAGCGTGAATCTGACCACTGGCAATGGTTAAACTAATGTTCTCATTAGCAATAAATGAGCCAAAACGTTTAGTAATGTTTTCTAAGCGTAAGTATGCCATTTAAAGAACTTTGTAATTTAAGCTGTAGCCTTTTTCACGCATAGTGTATCTCTTCCACTTTCTTTACAGTTCTCAAAAGTAATTTTTTTAGCAACTATCTCTTGCTCAGTAGAGAGTGTTTTTTGTTTAACAGCTTCAGGAACCATTGTCCCAAATTTTCCTAAAGATAAAATATCTGATCTTTCTAAACCAATAGTATAAATTTGACCTTTTAATTGCTTTTGTTTGGCTAGTTCTGCCAAATAGGCTATTGCTAAATCCATGCGTTTAACAGCACTTGTTAAAACTGCTTTCGGTGCAATTTCCAATTGGTCTTTCGTATTCCCAAAAGCATATACTCCTTTATCGCTTGCTGTTTGCAAAACAGCAGCTGAAGCACTATCTAACCATTGATATATAACATCAGCACCAGAGGAAATTAAAGCAAGTGTTGCTTCTTTGCCTTTAGCAACATCATTCCAATCACCAGTGAAAGTAGGTGTAATTTGAAGATTGGGCTTAACTGATTTTGCTCCTAATTCCAAACCACGTAATTCTTGTTGGGTAGCTTCAAATTCTTGACCGGCAATATAAGCTATTTTGTTGGATTTTGTCATTGATGCAGCGATAATTCCACACAAATAACTTGCTTGCAGATGATCTATTCGTAAAGCAGCGATGTTCTCACCTTTGACAGCGCCATTGACTCCGACAAAAAACGTGTTGGGAAACTGGGGTGCAACTTGTTCAATTGCAGCATCAAATTGTCCGCCGTGGGCAAAAACTAAATTGTAGCCTTTACGGGCAAAATCAGATAGCGCTTCTGTTTGATCTGCTTGTGCAACTTGTTCCACATAAGCTGTTTCTGCACCTAGCTTTTGTTTCGTCAACTGTACACCTTCATAACCAGATTGGTTCCAAGCTTGATCGCTTATGATTCCAGGAAGTGCGATCGCGACTTTGAAATTTTCATTCTTAGCTGCTGTTGTGGATGTCGTAGTTTGGCTATTACTGCAAGCTTTCAGCAGTAAACTTGTGCTAAAGGCTGCCGAACCATATAAGGCTAAGATAAATTTACGTCTACTAAAGTTTACTGCCATATGCAAACCTTTTGATTCATATTCATTTTAGTTAACAAATTTAAAGGATAATAGCTAGTGCATCAACAAACTGCTTGGGTAATATTGGGGTGGGACCCGGATTTCTCACAAACAATAAAAATCAATTTTGCAAAAGTACCTTTTGCAAGAGGTTTGACTTTGGCTTGTTTATGTTTGAAACTATATATTAAGAGAGTCATCTTTAATGGTGTTAGCGTGTGAGAACATCGATGTCTAATGATTAATCACAAGCGATTAGTGATAGGAATCGATTGTAGTACAACTGCGTGTAAAGCGATCGCGTGGAACCAACAAGGAAAAGCTGTAGCCTCTGGACGGGCAAGTTATCCTTTATTACAACCGCAAGTAAATTGGTATGAGCAAGATGCAGCTCAATGGTGGCATAGTACTTGTAGTGCTATCAAACAATTGTTGAGGCAGATAGATACCAAACAAATCAATACCTTCGCCAAAATAAAGAGGGCTTTGGGTAGTAGAGTTATTGTTTACCAGAACCATAACTCAGGAACCACAGAAAGCCCATGCCAGATATATTAGCACTATTGTCATGCTTGCAACGATACACGACAAGAACAACTTTGAGGCGTTGGAGCTTAATCATATCAGCGATGCTGGCAATGAGTGGAAGGATAACGATGCTGGGTATATCAAGGTGGTGTGGCAAAGGTGGAAGCTATAGAACGATACAGAGATTTTTTGCACAGCCATTACCTTGGGCAACATTGTTTTGGGTATTTTTTCGAGAACATATATTTTGCCAAAAAGAAACATACATAAGAACTCTTGCATAAATATTTTGTGGTATAATCAAGGGTTATTTTAATTTCAGTTTTTGGCAATTCAAATAGTAAGAGTTTATAAATTTTTTCGCTCAAGTATTATCAGGCGATCGCTAACTAAAAAAAACTAGAACCGCAAAGTTTACTAGAGAGGGTCAGATATTCAAGTAAACTAGGGAACGCAGAGAATATGTGGTGTATCAATGGCAAGAAAAAGTCCTCAACCAAAAGCGACATCATCTGAAGTACTAGAATGCGTGCAACAGAATTGTCCGAGTTGCGGGAAACCTATGTGGAATGAGTATAACAATCTGCGACGTGTGAGAACTCTTAAAGGAGTGATACAACTACTGTTGAAAATTCGCCGTTGTCAAAATAGAACTTGTGAGCGTTACAAAATTAAGTATCGACCAGAACAGGAAGGTTCTTGGGCATTACCACAACAAGAATTCGGGTTAGATGTGATTGCACTAGTGGGAGCGTTGCGCTACCAAGAATACCGAAGCATACCTCAAATTCATCAACATCTTGGTAATCAGGGTGTAGAAGTCAGCGAGCGATATTCACTCCAATTACTGTTGCTTATCACTGGGTTCATCAAGCCGCCGAGATTCTTGACAACGAAACGGGTCTTGATGCAATTGAAGTTCAACGAAGTTTCCAAACTTTAATTGATTTCATCTCAGAGGCGAAACATGAAGCTCTTTCTTTAGAGCCAGGTATTTCTCATTTCTTAAAAATTACTCGTAGTTATTGGTCTGGACTTTTTCATTGTTATGAGATTGAAGGTTTACCTCGAACTAAGGCACTTCCAAGTAATAAAATGCCCAGCCGTATTAAATATATTTTGGCCAAGCCCAAAGATTTAGGCGCTTTCGCCTGAAGGGCGAAAGCGACGGCTGGGCATTTTATTATTTGGAGATCCCTAATAATGATCTTGAACAAGCTTTTGGTGTTTTGCTGTCGATTAACAGATTAGATGGGTTCTTCGCAACTTTTGGTGATCTTGGTGGGGGTAAGGCAGAAGGCAGAAGGCAGAAGGCAGAAGGAAGGAGGAAGAAGGAAGAAGGAAGGAATGATATCATGTCAATACTTCAAACTTCTGACTTCAAACTTATGAGTTACAAAAATCAATTTATTTGGAAGCGAGCTGTACAACTAGCGATAAATTGCTATCATTTGACTCAACATTTTCCAAAATCTGAACTTTATGGATTGACATCTCAGATTCGCCGTTCAGCAGTATCTGCCGCAGCAAATATAGCAGAAGGTTATGGAAGGCAGTACAAGAATGAATATATCCAATTTCTGCATATTGCATTAGGGTCGCTACGGGAATTAGATACTGAATTAATCATTGCTAAGGAAGTTGGTCTAGCAGATAAAAATTTATTTGTCCCGTTGATGAATGAAGTTGAAGAAATGCAAAGTATTATGGTTTCAACTTTAAATAAACTTAAGCCATCATAACAGTAAAGTTAGTATATGGTTGTCTGGACTGGACTTCATCGAAGTGCCTAAAAACACAGCCGAAACAAGTATTGAAATGCTTGTTTAGATAGCTAATAAGAATCGTCGAGAGAGCAAATCGATGCCAGCACGTCCATACATTTGCCTTTTCAACATCTTGAGTCGGTTAATATGTCCCTCAACAGGACCGTTGCTGGTAAACAAGGTTACTCCTGCTTTGACCGCATTATAATCTTCTTGCAGACTTTGAGCAAATCGCACGAATGGTGTCGTGTACTACGATATTTGACCGCGATCCGCCGCTATTTGACCGAGGTGATTGCCTGTGAAACTTAGGCAGCAAGCGGATGAGCATGATGTAGTACGGCTCTTGAAGACCGTTCGACGCTATTT
>JAESGT010000140.1_pt1 | contig 14575 bp, 12 predicted proteins | sample 9266261 | NCBI WGS metagenome assembly JAESGT01 (sample SAMN15741584, study PRJNA653494) | algae metagenome | isolation source: Pelatocladus maniniholoensis HA4357-MV3 and co-occurring heterotrophs from... | place: USA: Maniniholo cave near Haena, Hawaii | collected 2009-07-28 | reverse complement strand
CCCTATTAACGACGTTCAAAAACTGATACTTTCATTGATGAAAATGCCTGAATCTCTTTATTTGCCAAAACCTAAGCTATGTAAGACATAATTACCTATCGCAATGGCAAAATAAGCGAACGGACAGGAAAAAAGCTACCAAAGGACGTGGACGAGAACGCAATCCAGAAGATTTGCTTCCAGATGAGGAGTTAGTAGAAGCTATGTGGGGTTGGGACGGCAAAACAGGTTGCTTCATGGCATATATTCCTGCGGAACGCCCGTTTGTCGGTCGTCAGTCTTATAGAAAGTTGCTGCCGTGGCAACAGCATTGTGATATGCTGCGAGCTATTGTGCGTGCTGGTGTACCAACTATTTCTTATGGTTTTATCATTGGACTACCTGATGATAATCGTGATAGTTTCCTTTATCTAGAAGAAGCGATCAGCGAACTGAAGCAAGAACTTAAAGTCATCAATCCCTCCCTCAACTTTTTCGTTACGCCCTACTCCATCATTCCTATTCCGGGAACCCCACAAGAGCAAAACCTCCAGAAGTTGGGGTTGCTCCGCTTTGAAGATCCCACTATTCGCGGGAATTTTTGGACGAGTTCTGTCGATACACACTACCTTAGTTACGAAGAGGTTTCTGATTGGCAATTGTACTTGTTCAGGAGCCTCGGAGATAACTGGAAAACGTCTGCAATGCCCTTGGGAAGAACATCTCCGCGCTAACAGTTCGATATCATCGAAGTTATGTTAATTCCTCATCTCATATATCTCGCTTAATCCCTGTTTCTCAGAGTGAAATTTCATCCTTGGAAACGGGGGTTAGGGGAATTATCATTGTCTTTTAGATTGGGATATTAATTCAGGTTTAGACTTGATAAACTCACGCACAACTTCTGCAACAGGACGAGATTGATTATCTACTTGATAATTCATTCTTTGTATTTCTTCAGTGGAAATTAATCCAGCTAATTGATTAATAGCTTGACCTAATTCTGGATATTTTTTCAGAATTTCTTGATTGAAAACAGGGACAGCTTCATAAGGTGGAAAATATTTCTTATCGTCTTCTAAAATAACTAAATTTAAGATAGGAATCAAGCCATCTGTAGAATTTGCTGCTATTATATCTACTTTATTTTCTGCTAAAGATTTATACATTAATCCTAACTCCATTTGTTGAGGAGGATTAGGAAAATTTAAACCATAAGTCTTGGCTAAACCAGGATAGCCATCTTCTCGGACGATAAATTCATACCCAAATGCTGCTTGCCATTGAGGAGTATATTTAGCTGCTTCTGAAATAGTTTTTATCTGCAAACGTTTAGCCTCTTCACCCCGGATAATCATGGCATAAGTATTGTTAAATCCCAAAGGCTGCATGAGTTCTAATTGAAATTTCTGATCGTAATCTTGTTTAACTTTCTCATACACAACCTGGGGATTACTGATAGGTTTCTGTTTCAAAATAGATGTAAAACTCGTTCCTGTATATTCCACATAACCAGCAATTTGCCCTGCTTTCACAGCTTCATGACAAATAAAAGTCCCACCTAAGTTAAAGCGTCTATCAATCTTTAATTTAGTCTGGGATTCAATTTGTTGAGCCAGTAATTCTCCTAAAATAACCTGTTCAGTGAAATTTTTTGAGCCAATCACAATTGTTGGCGGTATTTGTTGATAAGCGAAGGCAATTGATCCTGCAATCAGTAATGTTAATATACTCAAAGCAATAGCAAATTTGCGGTTAATCTTTACCGTTTTTTCTCTTTGCTGTACCAGTTGCTTTTCTAACCATCCTAAGATGAAATCTGCTGCTAATGCAATGAAAGCGGCGGGTATGGCTCCTGCTAAAATTAGCTCATTATTAACTGTGGAAATCCCTCGAAAAATAAATACTCCTAAACCACCACCACCAATCGCCGCAGCAATAGTAGCAATTCCCACAGAAATTACCGTGGCGACTCTGACTCCGGCTAAAATTACACCTAAAGCAAGGGGAATTTCTACCTGAAACAACAATTGTCTATCCGTCATTCCCATTCCCTTTCCCGCTTCTCGAATTGCTGGATCAACGTTGGTAATACCAATGTAGGTATTGCGAATCAGGGGAAGTAAAGCGTAAAGAATCAAAGCAACAATCGCAGGAGTTGGGCCGATTCCTCCTATAAATGGCACAGAAATCAGGAAGCCAAAAATAGCTAAACTGGGAATAGTTTGAATAGCATTAGCAATATTGAGAATCGGTTGACTGAGTTTAGGTTGGCGAGTGATGAGAATACCTAAAGGAATACCAATAGAGATTGCAATTGTCATTGCGATCGCAACTAGTATCAAGTGTTCCCCACTACGAAGGAGAATTTCTGAAAGGTATTGATTGAAAAACTGGGTTATCTGGCTTTGCATAAATACGAGTTGAACACTTCAGCATATCCATTTAATTTCTCTATTATGCAACACTAAATTTTTAAATTCATGATTTATGGTTCGTAGTAAGGACTTAAGTCCTTATTTTTTAAGTACGTGCATTGCTTACTACAAACCGTAAATTCAAACTTGACAAAATAATTAGTTGACAAGAATTTATTGCCAATTTCCGACTAAAACGTAAGAAGCCCAAAAATAAGGATGAGGTGGTAAAGACTTCAATTGCTTAAATAAAGGCTGACTGCGAATAGATTCCAACTGTGATAATTGCGCTGTTCTCAAAGCAGTTAATTTTTGCACTCCTGGTTTTTTCAATTCTTGATAAAATTCACCCATGAGTTGAGCTGTGGAAGCATCACTGACAGGCCACAGAGTCGCAAGAGTACTGCGCGCGCCAGAACGAACAGCTGTTCCTGCTAAACCTAACATCGCTCTTTCATCACCAGTAGCAGTTTCACAAGCACTTAACACCAATAATTCTAAATTATTTTCTTGCTCTTTTAACAAAGTACTCAACTCATTAATACTGATACTTTTACCATCCCCTGTAATAATAAAATTCTTTTGAGGATTAGAACTAAATAATCCGTGAGTTGCAAGGTGAACAACAGGAAAATTAGATTTTAGTTCTTTTTTAATTGTTGTAGTAGTAAATTCTTGGTTGAGAAGTTTTTGAGAAGTGGGGAAAGCTTGCTTGATTTCATCTAATTCTCTTGGCACATTTACTAATGCTGGGAAAATTTCTCCTTGGATTTGAATTTGTTTACTGACACCAGCAGCTAAGACTTTGATGTTTTTTCGCTTGAGGAATTTGGTATCAATTAGTTGTAAACTTGGCACTAGAGCAATGCCGTATTTCTCAATCAAATATTCTTGACCATTATATAAAGCTGCCATTGGCACTCTTTGCAATCTTCCATTTAGTACAAATACTAAGTTATTAATTTGCTTGGCATTTAACTGTGGTTCTAAAGGTTGAATTAACCAATTATAAAGCTGTCCGAATATTGGTAAAATTGCTTGAATATTTGTTTTTAATTCTTCTGGATCTGGGTTAGAAGTGGATAGAATATTCCGAGCAGAATTATTGATAGTAACGTTATCTAAGTAATCATAAAGCTGATCTAGTGTGTTATTAAGTTGATCTTCACTAACAGGAATTGTTACTTGTTGTAGATTTTTCCCTGGTAAGGAAAGGATAATTTCTAAGCGATCTGGAAAACTAATTGGATAGATAAGAGCTGCTTGAGAATCGATATCATCTATCTGAACTGCAACATCTGTTTCTTGAGAACAGGGATCTTGAAAGAAATTATCAAGTTCTGCTAATTGCCAAGATTCGATCACCCGACGAGCAAATTCTAAGCGGTTTTTTGGTTGGGTTTGCTCATACTTTGATTGGTTAATATTGGGATTTGAAATTACTAAAGAACTCAATTCACTTTCACTCAGTTTTGATTTTAAGAGTAAATTTGCTAGTTCTGTATAAACTGGTTTGACCTCTTGAACAAAATTAAACTGCACATCGCGATTATTAGCATTTAAATCAGTACGTAGGGATTGGAGAGTATTATATGCTGCTGTATAAGCTGCGATCGCTCTTTTGTTTTCTCCTTTTTGTTGCAGCAAATTCCCTAACTGTGATTGCCAAAGATACGTGATTTCTCTTGCATCACCTGTATGATTTTGTGATTGAGATAAGATTAAAGCTTGTTGAGTCAGGGCGATCGCTTCACTTAAGTTTTTTTGTTGCTGATAAAATTTCCCCAAATAGCCTACAACATAAGCTTCTGCACGTTGATCTTTTAAAGTCTGTGCTTGTTTGAGTGCTGTATCTAAAATAGGTTTGGCTTTATTTGCTTGTTCTGTATTGATCAAAGTGTCAGCAAAGTAAATTTGAGCATAAATAGTTGCACGAGATGGAGGAATAGTAGCCAAGGAAGACTCAATTTGACTTTGCAAACTTTGCATATCCTGACTTAGTTTTAATTCCAATTTAGACAAAAAATCTTTGGCGCGTGTGATTAACTTAGACTCATCAAATTTCGACCAAGAAACAATGCGGCGATTTGTTTGTTCTCGCCACCAAGCTTGATTTTCTAGCAACAGTTTGTAGTGATTCAATTGTGCTTGAGTTTTGACAATTGCTGGAGCTGATGTTACGGCTGCTGCTTGTGTATAGTATTGAAAAGCATTTTGATAAGGTGCTAAGGCTGCGTCTTGAGATTTTTGATCAATGATCGCTGTGATTTGTTCATAATCCCAGCGATCGCGTATTTGGTTTCCTAAAGTCCGTTCGGTGTTAGCCAAACTTAACAACACAGCACTTGATTGAGGTGATTTATCTAGCGCTGTCAAACTCAATTGCAAAACTTTCTGGGACTGTTCTAACAACCCTTGTCTGCGGAGAACTTCACCAAGACTACGTAAACCAGTAGCTTGGATGAGTGAAAGAGAATTTTGCTGTTGGGCAATATTCGTGAGAAACTTATCTATCTGGGCTGGGTTACATGTGGGGTTAGCAACAGCAAAGACTTGGAGTAGAGTTTTACAAGCTTTGGGATACAATCCTAATTCTTGCAAGGCTTGAGATTGATTAATCAGGCTCTTTGTCATGCCTTCTTTGTCGCCCATTTGCTGGTAAGCTTGAGCTGCTGCTTGCCAAAGCTCAATTGCTTGATCAAAATTGCCGATGTTATAGCTTTGTTGTCCTTGCTGCGCTAGTTGTAGCGCCTGATTTGATTTGGAATTCGACCAAACTGGAAGGTTTAAAGTAGAAAATAATCCAAATAGGGCTGAAATCAATAAGATAATTAGACGACGGTATTTCCTAGCAATCATAAGTTTTTAACCTTAGACCAGAGAGCGTCATATAATGTTACTACCATTTACGCTTATACTAAGCATAATTGTTACAGCATTTTTCTTGATACATCTGTGGTATTTTCGATTAGTGTTTCTTTCACGCAGCCAAGTTCATCATTTAGATGGAAAAGCTGTTCCAGGAAAGTTTCCCAGAATATTAGTAGGTAATCTTGTTGACATTTACAGTTCAAAAAATCGTTTAAAAGCCTATAATTTTTTTCATCAAGATTTTGGTGAAATTGTGCAAATTTTCTGGTTATGGCGTCAACAGATATCTATTAGTAACTATCGTATGGCTCACCAGATTTTGGTTACTCATCAGAAAAATTACAAAAAGTTTCCACCTAATTCTGTGATTCAGCGTCTTTTTGGCAGCAGTGTACTAACCAACAGTGGGGATGATTGGAAACATCACCGTCTGTTGATGAATGAAGTATTTTCTAAAAAGCGTATTACCGGATTTCACGACATATTTCTTTACTATTCAGAAAAACTTGCTACAAAATGGGATAACTACATTGATTTAGGTTCGGAAAAAGTAGAACTTAACATCTATCCAGAACTACTGTCTTTGTTTCTGGATATTGTGGGTAAAGCTGCTATAGATTATGATTTTGCAGCACTGGAAGGAAAGGCCGATGAGTTACTGAAAAATCTCCAGTATATTGTTAATCAAAGCACTAAACCTGTACATCAATTTACTAAGTGGTGGAAATATCTTCCTTTCTCATCGAACCGTAAACTTCAAATAGCATTTAATACTGTGGATATTTTTATGGAGGAGTTAATTAATCATAGAAAAAATATCAACCAAAAATCAAATGATTGTGAATATAATTTACTGGATTTGTTGGTCAAAGCGACTGATCTCGTAGAAGATAATATATCACCTTTAACAGATAAAGAAGTGCGAGATAATTTGCTTGCTATTATCATTAATGGACATGAAACTGTTGCCACAAGTGTGTCTCTCTCTTTATATCTACTAGCTAAAGATTCCCCTTCATTTTTTCGCGCTCAAGCAGAAGTAGACACAGTTATGGAGCGCTCCCAAGGAAAATTAACGGAAAATGGATTACACGAACTTGAATATCTCGATTGCGTAATCAAAGAATCCCTGCGTCTGTGTCCCCCAATGGCAGGATTACAGCGCGTTAGTGTGAATGAAGATATTTTAGAAGGTTGGTCAATTCCTCAGAGGCAAGTTGTAGGAATTTCTCTTATACCGTTGCATTTGAATTCCGAGTATTTTGGGCAGTCTCCAGAAAACTTCTGTCCCGAACGTTATTTTAATAAAGTCCAAAAAGCACATGATGCAAATCCTACTGTCAAAGAAGCATCACAAAAGTTTTGTCCCATGAAAAATTTGTTTTCTACTGACAAAGATATTAAAACTAAAAAAGTTGATATCTTTGAGCCACTGACATTTGGTGATGGTGCCAGAAAATGCCTGGGAGAACATTTCGCTATGTATGAAATGAAAGTTGCTTTAGCTGTGTTACTTCGCAGATTTACTTTTGAAGTAGCACCATTATTTGATGTTGACTTAGAACTAGGGAAATTTGGACTATTTATTTCTATGTTTCCCAAAGAGGGTGTAAAAATGATCATTAGTCGTCGTCAGCATTGTCCTCATCATAAGATTGTTGAGAGATGATGAAGGGATTATTTCTAAAGATATGGTAATTAAAACAAGTATTTGTATTTATTGGCTATTCTGTTTTATAGCAATGATGTTAATAATTACGAATAGGAAATATATCTATTCATTGCTCAATCCTAGTTTTGAATCGCCTGACAAAGAAAAAGGCTATAAAGTCTCTTTATTATTGGGATGGATAGTAACTCTCGCGGCATCAGGAGCTTATATTTCATTTACACGCAAATACGAAACAGGAAACTACGAGATTATAGACCTCATAGTATTTTCTGTTTTTAACGGAATTTTAGAACAATTTATGTTTATTTTTTGGTTTTTCTTAGGTTGCTATATAGGAAAAATAATCTCGTCATCAAACAATAAATTAATTTTTACACTTGGATACATTAGTTATGCTATGTTTTCAGGAATTATCCATGCTTTATTTTGGATAAAAGTCCTTCCATCTCATGAACCTGCCATTATCATAATGCCTGTATTTCTTTCTATAATGTCCCTTGTTTGGATGTGGTTAGTATGGAGATATAGAGCAGTAATGGCTATTATTATTATGCATATGTTTATTGATTTTATAACCGTTGGGCATCTAAATTTTGCTTGGTTTGAATCTTTTCAAATTATTGGTCTGTAGAGACGCGTAGCAAGATCCCGCAGGGAATTTCGCGTCTGCTACAAAGGATTGTGGGCTTAACACCAAGCGTATTGTAATATAAACCTGATAATATTAGAAATAGAAAAAAGTCTTGCGATACGCCATACGGCACACTACGTGAACGCTTCGTATATAAAAGCTCTAGAATTCAGAAATTGCAAAAGTTTTCGGAGAGTGACACAAGAGGGCTAAATAGAGACGTAGCATTGCTACGTCTCTGCACACCTATAATAGACCTCTTGCAAAAATAATTCATGGTATGATAGAAAGTTTTTAAAATTTGCGTTCCATTTCAATCAGAAATACCAATAAAGTAATAAAAGTTCTCTGTATAGATTTTGATGTGCATTTTGAAGAAAACTCTTAATCATACCACAAAATAATTTTGCAAGAGGTCTAATTTGTATCCAAATTTTTCTAATCTAAACTCATCAAACTTAATTACCTCTGAATCTGGCTTGCGGGTATCAAAACGATAGCTGCTAACCGTACCCGTAGCTGTATCAAAGATACTAAAAACAGTAATTTCGTTACTGCTAATATAGGGCATCGGTTGACCATTTTCAGCTAATATCGGTGCAATTTTAGGTGTGACTGGTTCTAATCCCCAGGGATCGCCACTTGGCACATAATCTTGACTTTCCCAAGGTGGTAAATTTTTGCGTGTAATATCACTGTACGCAGCGCCGTAAGAATTGCCAACATTAGAAGTTTCTAAAAAGTGCATCCCCGATGGACTGCAAAACCGATTCCATAAATGGGAATGACCAAAAAATACTAACTGCACTTCGGCTGCTTCTAATAATGGCAGCACATCGCGAATAATATAATCTGCTTGTTTGGGATACTCATAACGCACTGCCTGAATGTTACCAGTTTCATCCCGTTCAATGATCTCTACAGGATTAGTATAGGCAGGGACAATATTATCGCCTAAAGTATGAGGTGGATGATGCAGCATCACAACTTTATATTTGGCTTGTTTAAACTCAGGTTTGTTGAGTTCTTGCACTAACCAGTTGTATTGTTCGCTTCCTTTAGCTATTGGTTCGTAGATGTGCTGTCCATAACCCCAATTTTCAGGATTATTTAATTCTAGTTCTGGTTCGCCGTATTTTCCTTTATACTTACCTTCATTAGTAATGTAGCGCCACATGTTAGTAGCATAAAGCACTACTAAACGCACATCACCAAAACTGGTTGCGTAGTAAGTTTTTCTATCAGGTAAAGTAAAAATTTCTTCGTAAGTATCGGTATTAAAAGAATTTTCTTTGAGGGATTTTTCCCCATATAATTTGAGGGCTACTGTATGGGGAATAGTGTTGTCAAATTCTTCGTTTAAGCTACCTGTTTTCCCATACCTTCCCATGATTTCGTGATTACCAATGCAAGTAAACATGGGTGCATGTTGAATAATTTCTCCGCCAGTGTACCTTGTTTTTATACCATCATGTTCTAGTTGATAATTAGCACGACCTTGTAAACAGGGGAAAAATGCACCACCGCGATGATCATCAAACCATTCACTGGCGCGATCGGGAATATTTGCTAAATCACCAGCAAACCAAACTGCATCTGGTTGTCCAATTGTTTCTACAACTTTTTGTAAATTTGCAGCTACCATGGGCTTGATTTGGTGATCTGAGGTGAGGAGAATTTTGAGTGGTGTGTTGGGTACAGGAGTAGGCGCAAGGCTAAACACATCACTACTCACACTTTGGTTATCTTCCCGCACACTCGTAACTTGATAAGCAATTTTGGTGTTGGGAATTAAACCTGTTACCTCAGCTTCGTGTCTCCAAATATGGCGTAGAACGGGATGTTGATAAACTTGTCCATCTTGGGTTTGATTTCCTACTTTTGATTGTTGGTCTTCACGAGTGCGACTAAGTTTAGTTGTTTTGGCTAAAACTTTTGTCGCTAAATTTTCACCGTAGAAAACTAGATGTTTCTTACCAGCAAATTCGGTAAACCACACAACTCTTACTGAATTTGGAGTTGGGAGTTGCAGAAATGGATCAGTTAGCAACTGGGGTGGTGAAGCCATAGGATTTTAAATGTAATATTTTCGCGAAGCTTGACGCGGGGACACGGAGAATGGCAGACGCGGAGAGATTTTTGTGATGATGAATTAAATGAACTTAAGTAATTGATAATTGAATTATTTACCAATATCTTCGTTCCATAGTTCTGGATTTGTTTGAATAAATTCACTCATCATTTTTCCGCATTCTTCTAAGTCTAAATCAACGACTTCGACGCCACGGGATACCATAAATTCTTTAGCGCCAGGAAAAGTTTTAGATTCTGCGGCTATAACTTTTTTTATACCAAATTGTACGACTGCACCAGCACACAAATAGCACGGCATTAAGGTTGAATAGAGTGTTGTACCTCTGTAGCTGCCAATTCTACCAGCGTTGCGAAGACAATCAATTTCGGCGTGGGTGACAGGATCATTGTCTTGGACGCGCTTGTTATGTCCTCTACCGACAATTTTCCCATCTTTGACAAGCACAGAACCAATGGGAATCCCACCTTCTTGTCTACCTTGTTTTGCTTCGTCAATAGCAGCTTTCATAAACTCATCCATTTTTTTATTTCTCCTGTTATGTCTAAACAACTTGTATTAATGGATCACGATGGTGGTGTAGATGACTACTTAGCAACTATGCTACTGATGACTATGGATCATATCCAACTTCTTGGTGTGGTTGTCACTCCTGCTGATTGCTATATTCAACCTGCTGTTAGTGCTACACGTAAAATCCTGGATTTGATGGGGGATTCTCATATTAGAGTTGCAGAAAGTACTGTACGTGGTATAAATCCTTTTCCCTATCTTTATCGTCGTGATTCTTTTGTAGTAGACCATTTCCCAATTCTCAATCAAAGCGATCGCATTATTACACCTCTAGTCCCAGAACCTGGTCAGGATTTTATGGTGAAAGTGTTGCAAGCAGCACCAGAACCCGTGACGCTAATGGTAACTGGCCCCCTAACAACGATCGCAACAGCATTAGACAAAGCACCAGATATTGAAGCAAAAATTCAGAAAATTGTCTGGATGGGAGGTGCGCTAAATGTCCCTGGTAATGTGGAAAAAAATTGGGAACCAGGACAAGATGGTTCCGCAGAATGGAATGTCTATTGGGACGCAGTTTCCGCAGCACGGGTATGGCGAACCCAAATTGAAATTATTATGTGTCCTTTAGATTTAACTAACAATCTACCTGTGACATCTGAAATCGTCCGAAAAATGGGACAACAACGCCACTATCCAATTTCAGATTTAGCGGGACAATGTTATGCACTCGTTATTCCCCAGGATTATTATTTTTGGGACGTACTAGCAACAGCTTATTTAGCTCACCCCGAATTATACCAACTCCGGGAATGGGAAACCGAAATTGTTACTTCCGGTCTCAGCCAAGGACGTACAAAAATAGTTTCTGGAGGTCGGAAAATTTACGCTATGGATAAAGTTGATAAAGAAGCTTTTTACGCTTATATTTTGCAACAATGGGCTAGATAATCAGTTATCAGTTATCAAATTAAACTGGTAACTGTTAACTGTTAACTGATTCATTTGTGATCCCCGATCCCCTATTATTGTGTTTGGTTTCCTCAATCTCAACAAACCATTTGGTTGGACTTCTCACGACTGCGTAGCGAAGACGCGAAAATATTTGCGTCTCAAGCGAGTCGGACATGCTGGTACTCTCGACCCAGCAGCAACAGGTGTGTTACCAATTGCACTGGGTAAAGCCACACGTTTATTACAATATCTTTCTGGTGGAAAAGCTTATCGAGCAACAATTAGGCTGGGTGTGCGTACCACAACTGATGATTTGCAAGGAGAAATAATTACAGAACAACCAGTTACAAATTTAACTTTAAAAACAGTAGAAACTGCAATCCAACAATTTCAAGGCAAAATCGAGCAAATTCCACCGAGTTATAGCGCCATACAAGTTGAGGGAAAGCGTTTATACGAATTAGCACGCAAGGGTGAAATAGTTGAAGCACCAGTGCGAACAGTAGAAGTTTTCAAAATAGAGATTTTAGACTGGCGAGAAGGGGAATTTCCAGAAATAGATGTGGCGATCGCCTGTGGTACGGGAACATATATTAGAGCGATCGCTCGTGATTTGGGTACAGTACTAGAAACTGGTGGTACTCTCGCGGCTTTGCAACGCACCGCGAGCAGTGGTTTTATACTAGAAAATAGCTTGACATTTACCGAATTAGAAACACAACTACAAGCTGGAACTTTTCAACCCCTTCCCCCCGATACAGCTTTGCAGCATTTACCTTGTGTCAGTTTAAGCGCACCAGCAGATCAAAAATGGTGTCAAGGTCAGAAGATTGCTTTTGCTGATTATTCTTCACAAATATTGCGAGTTTATTCAGAAGATGGACGCTTTTTGGGGATTGGACAAACAAAAGATGATTTATTGCTTCCTCTGGTTGTTTTAGTTTGAGCATTCATATCTTGCACCAACTTTCATCCTGCCAAGAAATAAATTAAACTTTACAATGTATCGCACTTGCAAATATCTCGGCCGATACCCTGGAAGTCTCTGAATGATAGTGTAGGAACAGACTGCGGTTAATCAGACCCCTATATTGTTGAACTTATTTATTCCTCTACATGAGAAAATACGGTTGTGCGTACAAGTGTAAGAGAAAGCAAGAGAAAACAATGGTAAACCAGCATAAATAAGTAATCGCGATCGCAGATTTACTTTGAAATGGATGTTTTAGTGGTTTATTAAACATAGTACTTTTGATTTTGCCGGTCTTCAAATGTACGGATTTTTTTAAAACTCAAATAGGAATCCTATATATCTATTCAGGATGAAGAATGAACTGGGAAGAAGGGTTAGAAATTTTAGATGCAGTTGTCTTTAACAAAATCAACAGACACTTAAAAGATGTAGAAATAATGATCCTTAAAGGGTCATGGCAAGGACTAAGTTATGATGAAATTGCGAGTAATGAAGGTTATGCAGCCAAATATCTGCGGCAGGATGTAGGTTTCAAATTGTGGAAGTTACTTTCAGAAGCATTAGGGGAAGAAGTTAGTAAAACGAATTTCCACGCAGCTATCGAGCGTTCTGACTTTAGAAAGATGAATATTCTGCCAGCAGAAGTGCATCATGATAGTTACAGTACCATTAAAAATGAATTTGTGCCAGAATACCCAGAAGGTTTAGTGCCACTGAATTCTGCATTTTACATCCAGCGATTTTCCACAGGAGACGCTACGCGAACGCCAATAGAAGAACGTTGTTATGAAATAATTCTCCAGGCAGGTTCTTTAATTCGGATTAAAGCTCCAAAACAAATGGGTAAAACATCTCTGCTTGATAGAATTATTGCTCATTCAAATCAGAGAGGTTATCATACAGTACGTTTAAATTTGTCGCAAGCAGAAGCAACCGTTTTTAGTAATTTGGATAAATTTTTACGCTGGTTTTGTGCTTATGCTAGTTGCAAATTAAAACTACCTGCTTCATTCAACGAATCTTGGGACGAGTATAGGGGTAGCATTATTAATTGCACCACATATTTTGAAGATAATATTCTGAATCAAATCAATAATAATTTAGTTTTAGCATTAGATGAAGTAGATATAGTTTTTCAATATCCAGAAATTTATCAAGGTTTTTTTGCCATGTTACGTAGTTGGCATGAAGAAGCTAAAACTGTAGAAACTTGGGAAAAATTACGATTAGCTGTAGTACATTCCACTGAAAATTATTGGTCATTGGATATCAATCAATCACCATTTAATGTTGGTTTAGTAGTTGAATTGACGGAGTTTGCCTCAGAACAAATAGAAGACTTAGCCCATCGTCATAAACTTGATTACAATCCAACCCAAATACAGCAATTAATGTCTATGTTTGGAGGGCATCCATATTTAATTAGACTGGCACTTTATCACCTCGCAGTTGGGGATGTAACTTTGGAAGAATTATTACAAACTTCCCCAACAAATGCTGGAATTTATGAAGAACATTTACGGCGATTTTTGCATATTTTTCAAGTAAACCCCAGCCTAGCCAAGGCATTTATTCAAGTAGTTACAGCAACAGAACCAGTCTGTATAGAAACAATGCAAGCATATCAGTTATACAGTATGGGATTGGTTAAGAGAGTTGGCGATAAATTAGTCCCACGCTGTCAGTTATATCAACAATATTTTCGGGAACATTTATAGAATTAGGGATTTACAATTAAAATGGGCAGCAGGTGGAGTGAGTGATACGGCAAGACATCGCAATTTTCATCGTTACAGCATAAAATTAACTGAGTTAAAATACCTGAAATCTCAACAGAGGTGCTACTAAAGATGGCAACCCTTCATCTCAATACTGAGCAAGTCATAACACTGGTCAAGCAACTAGCAATTCCAGAGCAGCGTATGATATTGCAAGCTATCAAAGCAGAGCAAGATACTTGGTGGCAAAATAGGCTTGATCAAGGAGAATTACAGATGCGCTCTTTAAGTACAAAATGCGGACTCAACTGGGATATTATGACTGAACAAGAGCGAGAAGAATTTATAGACGATATCTTGCACGAAAAGCAATGATCTCTTATGTAGTTGTTTTCGATACAAATACGCTCTTTTCAGGTTTAGGTTGGCGAGGTAGTCCCTATCGTTGTTTAGAACTTGCAAGAAATGGGCAGATAGAATCTGTAACTTGTCGAGAGATTTTATTAGAATTACGCGAAAAGTTACAAACAAAGCAAAATCGCTCTCCGGTGGATGCAGCCATTGATATTGAACAAATTCTTGCTTTTTCCCGCTTGATAGAAATTCCTAATAACCTGAAAGTTGTTGTGGATGATCCTGATGTATCGGCTCAATAAACAGGGGTAGCCAAGAAAAATAAAAAAAACGAGCGAGGAACACATAGCGTCGTAGAATATGACACATGACGCGAAACCAATCGAGTGAAAAGTTAGTAG